>Ga0315282_10000151_pt1 | contig 140323 bp, 177 predicted proteins | sample YL17G07_20_MG_FD_203693 | JGI IMG/M metagenome (GOLD analysis project Ga0315282, IMG submission 203693) | Sediment microbial communities from Yellowstone Lake, YNP, Wyoming, USA - YL17G07_20 | ecosystem: Environmental > Aquatic > Freshwater > Lake > Sediment | place: USA: Wyoming | collected... | reverse complement strand
ATCCAGAGCCGCATGAAACAGGAGAGATAGCTGCTATAGTATGAGAAGAACCAACTGTCCATGTAAACGTCTGTGGAGTTGTTATACCAGTACCATCAACTGTTACATAACCACTACCTGTTGGCGAAGAAGTAACTGTTACTGAGACTGTTGCCGGTGTTTTCCTATAGGCTAAGGTAAAAGAGCCATAATCAGTACTGTAGCCTGAGGCTTGAATATAGTATGTGCCAGTGGAGGTGAAGCTGTAGGTGATTTTTGAGGCATAGCTACAAGAATCATCATTATAGGTAAGTTGAGCACCAGTGCTATCGAAAAGACAAAGATAGGAATCATAACTAGCACTTCCTCCGTCTGCTGAGCAAAGGGAGAATTCATGCTGCCCTGTAGAAGATATTGTGACTGCGTATCTTTTTGTATCTGTGCCTGAACTGAGGGAGCCTGAAACAGTCTGCCAACTTGTGGTTGGAGAAAGAGTGGCAGTGTCAGAGGAGGCTGTTCTACCGTTGCAAGTGGTTGTGAAAGCTGCAATGAAGTTAGCAGTCTCTGTTATTGCACTACTCATAGTTATTGTATGTGACTGTGCTCCTCCATCTGACCAAGATGCAAAAGTATATCCAGCATTTGCAGTAGCACTGATACTAACACTAGCTCCAGCATTTCTCCATCCACTGCTTGGAGACACAGTTCCTCCAGCTGCTGGATTAGCTTGCATAGTCAGATAATACTGACGTTGATAATTAGCAGTGTAAGTCGTTGCTGCTGCTGGTGTAGTTATCGTATGAGACTGAGCTCCTCCATCAGACCAAGAACTATAAGCATCCTGACATCCAGAGCCGCATGAAACAGGAGAGATAGCTGCTATAGTATGAGAAGAACCAACAGTCCATGAATATGTCTGTGGAGTTGTTATACCAGTACCATCAACTGTTACATAACCACTACCTGTTGGCGAAGAAGTAACTGTTACTGAAACCGTACTAACACAGTCAGGATCTGCAGCATCAATCAACCCATCGCAATCGTTATCATGCCCATCGGAGCAAGCTTCTGGACCAGGTGTTTTGTCAGTCCAAGTATAGCCATGTATACCAAGTTCGTTATAATAAAAGCATGTCCAGCTTGTGCCTGCGCATAATTGAGAATTACATTCGTTGCCTGCGCTGCATGTATAAGACTCACATGTTTTTGTTCCAGTTTTACCACAATATCCAGGAGAGCCTGCACAAGAGTAGTCATCTCCTAATCTGACGATTATAGCCGAAAGTGGAGCAGCAGTACCACCACAGCTAGCAGCTAAACCTGTAGTGCAATCATAATTATCGCAATTATAGGTTTTAGAGCCACTTAGTGCGCCAATAGGAACATGTTCTGTTAAAGTATTGCCTAAACAAGAATCTGAAAAAGCATAAAAAGTACATGATCCTGCAGAGCATGTAATATAATCTGTTACAGTTCCTCCTGTAAGTGGAGCATCTCCTCCGTCAGTATCTGTAGAAGCTTTTGTTAAACAATCTTCAGAAGAAGTTACTAAATAAGTGCATGCTCCTGCAGAGCATGAATAGTCTCTATATTCTCTTGTAGTATATGGAAAAATTCCGCTACAATACCAACCATCAAAATCGTTACAGTTTTTATCTGTATAAGTTGCATCAACTCCTGAACAATAATATTCCCTTAAAACATTGCCGCTGCAGTAATCGGTATAAGTAGCTTTAGGACAAGAAGTTTGACCTGCTGAGCATAGATTTTTATCTGTTACAGTTCCTGCAGTTGTATAGACTATTCCTCCGTCGCTATCTGAGCAAGTATCGACACAATCTTCTTTCAGGGTATAAACATAGTCCCCTGTCCATGCGCAAGTATTTCCAAACATCGGAACGCATTCATAATCTTTGTATTGGTTATATATGTCACCTGCTTGACATACTGTACTTACAAAATAATCGTCGTCGTAATTGTCGCAATTTTCAGAAGACCAAGTGCATGTACCGGATAAGCATGCAGCAGTGTGCTTGTAATTTGCTGATATAGCAGCAGTTTCATCTCCTGAGCTGTGAGAGGAAGAGTCGGAGCAGTGCTGTGTTCCGCATGCAGTTCCGTCTAGCTTGTTAGACCATGTGAAGTAGTTCTTAGTAGGATCACAATACTTGCAAGGATTACTTGGGTTATTAGTTCCACTAGAATAGCAAACACCGCTTATGAGGCAGTAGCCTGATTTGAGGGGGTGTGTACAAGTTCCTGAACTGCAGTAATCATCGGTGCATGCAAGACTATCAGCTGTACAGGCAATATAATCTGCTTTATTTCTTGTAGCTCCAGTATCAGTCCATTGGTGGTTTGTTACAGAATAAGTACAACCTCCAGCTGAGCAAGTATAATCTCTATATTCTTGATAAAATTGCTGTTTTTCAGTGCAATCTCCTGATGAAACCCACTGGGAGGTTCCTGTATTGTACCATCCAGTATATGGAGCACAATCTTGCGAGTAAGTGTCGGTACAAGAATTGCAATACCAGACTTGTGTTCCATGGCAGTGGTAGTTTGACCCCGCCGAATTAGTTGCTTCATCACAGTCTGCACTAGCCCCACAAGCAGACTCGCATTCTTTATCGCCTGCTGTACCTGATGTACCGTAAATCCCAGAAGGACTGCCATACATTGTAGCTTCAGTTTTCCCAGAACAACTTATACACTTACCTTCACTTTTATCCCAAGTCCCACTAGCTGCAAAATCACAACAGTTACCACCTCTTACCTCACATATTTGCCCATTAGTACCAACACCAGCAGTGCAGACGCCTGTATAAGCCCAGTCATAAACCCATTGGGCTCCGGAACAGACAGTGCATGTAGGAGGAACACCGCATAAAAACCATGTGCAATCATGTCCATTGACACTATCGCAAACCCAGCTACCATCTCCTCCGACGCATATATAATCAATCCAAAATCCTGAAGCAAAAACTGGTGCACATCTAGTTGATCCACCGCAGCCTTCATCTATGTATGCCGTACTACAAGCATTTCCATTTTTTATATAAAAAATCAAGAAGAATAAAATAGATAGAGATATTATTATAGATATTTTATCTATGAAATATATCTTATTAGTCATATTTTTCAACGAACCACCTTGCAATATATTCGTTTGAATCTGTTTGCTTGCAGAAGAATAATAGGATTATTTTGCCCTTCCACAAAACTATTCCATAATTCGTCAGACCATTTATTTTATCCACAGTAAATTCACTATAGCCGGAAACTAAATCGTCTTTTTTATTAAATTTAAATAAATCATTTGCCATACTCAAAAAAGAATTTAAATTATCTTCAGACAAGATTCTTGGGAATTCTATTTGCTGTCCTTCACACATACTACCTTTATAAGTTATGTTCATGAATTTTTCATTCAACATTCTATCTCTTTCATCCTCAAAAAAAGTTATATTTGTTGCGTAAAAATTGGTAGATTTTTCAGCAATTATATGAGGTGTGAAATACCACCAAAGGTCATAGACGACTGAAACAGCCAGGATGATAAAAATTAAAATGATAAACCTAATCGTAACTCTTTTCATATTTTAAAGTATTTCATCCCTTGAATATAAACCTTCAACTTATCCGCCATTCAGAGGCTAAATTAATATTAATCAACTAATTGTTAAAGATGAAATACTAGTATATCTTTATTCTCAAAGTCACATTTTTATCAGTAATATTAACTCTGCTCATTTCAACAATTTTTCCAGCTTCTCCTGATTGATATTGAAAATCAACGCTAAGGCTCAATGTCTTGAATACAACAAGGCTGCCAAAACCTATGCTGCCCGCAGTACTTTGTCCTTGCATTTTACTTCCCTCTATTCCTGTTCCAGTAACATTCAATGACGAGGGGAATTTCCATAACATTCCATATATCCTTTGATTGCCAGAAACATTGCACTCCTGCCATATATGATTTTTAGGATCTATTTCAGTTAAAGAACTTGCATCACATATTTTTCCGTTACTTAACAGATTATAGTAAATTCCTTCTTGTCTTCCAGTTATTTCACCTCTTTTAATATTAAATATACATTTGTTTGTAGAACCAGTTCTTGCAGTTTCAATTATTCTTTCATTACAATCATCAAACTGAGATTTAATTGATTTAAGTTCAGTTAAATCCATAGCTATTTCTATATTTTCAATTGCCCAAGGTATTGATGCAGCTACTAAAGATAGAGCAATAACCATCATTAAAATAGCTTGGAAAATTGCCAAGGCTCTCATAATTTAATTATTTATTACTTGAATATAAAAATTAGTTTTTGAATAATAAGACTTACCAATAGAGGAAGAGGTCTGCTACTCACAAAAAACAACGTTCTCATCAATAACAAACCCGCATTTCCTGCAGCTTACTTCGCCTAACTTTCTAACAATTTTTTCCGAGCCGCATTCAGGGCAAACAATTCTCATATTAAAAATTAATTTTTGAATCTTTTTAAACTTTTCCTTTTTTAGAAACATATTTTTCAAAAAATATACACGGGTATGTGAGTTAAGAAACCTATTTATATACTTCGGCAAGCAACTGATTTTTATGAAAAAAAGAAAAAAACCTGAAGAAAAGCAGATAGAATTGAAAAAGATTTGTATAGACACATCTGCGTTGATTCATGGAAAAATTACAGAGTTAATAAAATCTGAAAAATTAAATGGATCAGAGATAATAATTCCTGAGATTGTTACTGGTGAGTTGCAATCTCAAGCTTCTAAAGGAAAAGAGATTGGATTTATAGGTCTAGAAGAAATTAAGAAAATAAGAGAGCTTTCTGAAAAGCATAATATTATTTTAAAGTTTTTTGGCGAAAGGCCTAGCTATGAAGATATTTTGCTGGCGAGGTCAGGAAGAATAGACGCTTTAATACAAGACATAGCGAGAGAGAATAGTGCGGTTCTAGTGACTTGCGATTTGCTGCAAGCTTTGGTTGCTGAAGCTCAAGGAATAAATGTTAAATATTTTGAGTCTTATGAAAAGAAAAAGAAAATAAAAATTGAAGACCTTTTAACACCGGACACATTGTCCCTGCACTTGAAGGAGGGAGCTACACCTTATGCAAAGAGAGGAAAGCCAGGAAAAATTCAACTGGTTGCTTTAAGAAACGAGAAAATGAGTCCAGAGGAATTGGATGAAATGACAACTGAAATTCTTGATGCAGCAAGATATGAAGAAGACTCGTTTGTAGAACTAGGTGAATACGGGGCAACCGTCGTCCAGCTAAAAGACAAAAGAATAGCAATTGCTCGGCCGCCGTTCTCAGACGGACTAGAAATAACTTTAGTTAGACCGATCGTTAAGCTGACGTTGGATGATTACAAGCTTTCTTCCAAATTAAAGGAAAGACTTGAAAAAAGAGCAGAAGGAATTTTAGTGGCAGGCCCGCCCGGCTCTGGGAAAACTACGTTTTCAGCTAGTTTGGCAGAATTTTATTTTAATAAAGGAAACATTGTCAAAACTTTAGAACAGCCTAGGGACTTGCAAGTACCACCAGAAATAACTCAATATGCTCCTTTGAATGGAAGCTTTGCAAAATCAGCTAACATACTTCTTTTGGTAAGGCCAGATTATACCATATTTGATGATATTAGAAATACAAAAGATTTTGAAATATTTTCTGACATGAGACTAGCAGGCATAGGAATGATTGGAGTTGTTCATGCGACGGACCCGGTGGGTGCTATACAAAGATTTATTGGAAAAGTTGAATTGGGAGTAATACCCCATGTCATAGATACTATAATATTTATCAAGGCTGGTGTTGTCGAGAAAGTTTATTCATTAAACTTGACAGTAAGAGTTCCAAGCGGAATGACTGAAGCAGACTTGGCAAGGCCATTGGTAGAAGTTAAGGATTTTGAAACAGGAGGTTTGGAATATGAAATTTATACTTACGGCGAACAAACGGCAGTTGTTCCTATTAAAGAAGAGAGAAAATCAGCTCTGCAAAAATTAGCGTCTGAAAAAATAAAGGCTGAGATAAGAAAGTTTGACCCATCAGCAGAAGTTGAATTCTTATCAGATAATAAAATTATTGTTAAGGTTAAGAACGAGGTAATACCAAGATTAATTGGAAAGGATGGAAAAACAATAAAATCTATAGAAGGGAAGCTTGGCATATCAATAGAAGTTCAGCCAATGGTAGAGTCGTTAGGGAATGAAATAAACTTTAATGTTAACGAGACAGGGGCTTATATCGTTCTTTCATTTGAGAGTAAAATTGCAGGAAAAAATGCAAACATTTACATAGATAACGAATACTTATTTTCAGCAACCATTGGAAGATCTGGTCAGATAAAAGTTTCTAAGGATTCTGATATAGGAAAGGTATTGTTAAGAGCAATAGCAAATAAAAAGGCAATTAAAGTATTTGTTTAAAATAGGCATAACAAACCAGCAGGCCAATTTATTATGCCGTGGAAAAAAATTGTTTCCTTGTATTTCTTAGCGCTTACGATTTTGAAATAAAAGATGGCTATAGCTATGTTTTGAAGCAAAGATGGTAAATCTCTTTCTAAATAATGCAAGAAAACCCAAATTGTAAGTCCTGCTATCAAACCTTTATTTCTTTTCCACATAAAAGGTAAAATCATAAACAATAAATTTTCTGTTATAGGGGCTAGTACAACAAACATCAAAGTAAATGGTGTGCAGAAATTGGTTAAAAGTTTCTCTTCTGCTTGGCCAGATGGTGGATAAAAAAAGAGAATTAATAATCTTAAACCTACTCCAACTATGAAAAATATGAACCAATATTTTGCTAAACTTAAAAAAGGTAATTTTTTTGGAAAAGGTTTTGAAATCCATTTTTTAAACTTTGAAATTTTATCCACTCTTTCTCACCGTCTAATACATTCAATTTTAAATATAATCTTAACTTTTAATAGTGTAGGTTTATTATTAATCATTATGCCCTCGTAGCTCAGTTTGGATTCAGAGCGGCGGCGTAAGGTAAGAACATAAAGAAGTAACATAATAATTTCAATAGTTCTACCTACCGAACCTAAGTACCGGAAAAAGCCGAAGGTCGCGGGTTCAAATCCCGTCGGGGGCATAAAAGCTTTTATATAAAAATTACTGATTATTAATATGCTAAACAAAGAAAGAATTAAAACAGGTATACCAGGATTGGATGAAATAATAAGTGGCGGACTAGTTCCAAAGTCTTTAAACCTTTTAACAGGAACTACAGGATGTGGTAAAACCATTATTTCATCTCAATTTATTTACAATGGTCTTAAAGACTATGATCAACCAGCTGTTTATGTTAGTTTTGAAGAGCCTATAGAGTCCATAAAAGGTAACTGTTTGGAGTTTGGTTGGGATTTTGCAAGTTATGAGAAAAAAGAGAAAGTTGCATTTGTTAGATACGATCCTTTTCATGTTGAAGACATTTACGAACTAATAGAGACTAACGTAAAGAAATTAAACGCAGAAAGAGTTGTTATAGATTCGGTATCTGCCTTAGGTTTGTATGTTAGAGACGCTCCAGAAATAAGAAGAATGATTTTTAATATTGCATTCCTTCTAAGAAAGCTTAACTGCACAACAATTTTAGTTTCTGAAATACTACCTATGCAGGAAGCTCTTTCAAGATTTGGCGTAGAAGAGTTTGTAACTGATGGCGTTATAGTTTTATACTATACGAGAGTAGGTTCACAATTTTCAAGATCATTAACAGTTTGGAAGATGAGAAATTCTAATCACTCAAACAAAATTCATCCCTATAGAATAACAGATAAAGGTGTAATAGTTTATCCAAAGGAAGAAGCTTTTGTAAAATAGCAATATATATAAACCTTTCTAAATTTAGTATATGCCTAAGAATAAAGCTAAAAAAGCAAGAACTGAAGAAGAATATTATTTTTTAAAGAAAGTTGCAATAAAGTTGTTTGGTAGAATATCTGATAAATTTTCTAATAGCTTTGTATCTTTAAGGGAAGCTTTAATAAATGCTAACTCTAGAGTTTTATTTAGAACTTATCTGTCAATAACATTTTTCTTTTCATTTATAATTTTTATTTTTGCATTTGTATTAACTTTAGTTACTTCAATTGTTTTTAAATTAAACTTAATTTTTGCTCTGTTTGGCTTGTTAGTAGTTCCAACTTTTTTTGCGTCTTTAACCTTTTCCATTATATTTGTTTATCCGTTTTCAGTTTCACAGAGTCGCAAAAGAGACATAGAAGCAAACTTGCCCTTTGCCTTAACTCATATGGCAGCAGTCTCAGAGTCCGGAGCACCGCCCTTAACTATTTTTAAGATACTCTCTCAGTTTAAAGAATATGGCGAACTTTCTAAGGAGGCTGCAGAGATAACGAGAGGCGTTGAAGTTTTTGGTCTAGATGAGATAAGTGCTTTAAAGAAGAGTGTCGCAAAATCTCCTTCACCTGATTTTAAGGATGTTATAGAAGGTATGATTACAACAATCCAAAGTGGGGGCAGTTTAAAGTCTTATTTGATTGAAGAATCCGGGAAGGCGATGTTTGAATATGCAGTTAAAAGAGAAAGATACAATGAAGTTTTAGCGACTTATGCAGATATTTACACTGCCTTGCTTATAGCAGCTCCGATGATTTTTATTGTTGTCTTAGCTGCATTAAATATAATGGGAGGAGGTTTGTTTGGCTTTACAACACAAGAGTTAATGATTTTAGGAACAATAACTTTAGCCGTATTAAATTTAATATTTTTAATATTCCTTTCGCTTACCCAACCAAAGATGTGATTAAATGAAAATAAATATGAAGAGTTCAACCAAAGTAATCATCTTATTAGTTTTAATAGGAGTTTCAATTTACCTTTACAACTTTTTTACAATTTTTTACTTGCCCTTGACTCTCCTATCAATAGGCATCGTCATAACAGGTCCAGCTTTGTTTGAATACAAAAAGTATAAAGAGAACAAAGAGATAGAGGAGAGGTTCCCAGACTTTTTAAGAGATGTTACTGAAAACATTAAAACCGGTATGACCTTAACTCAAGCTATTATTGCAACAAAGAGCACATATTACGGAGCCTTAACGCCTCATATTAAAAAGATAGTTACTAAAATAGATTGGTCTATACCATTTGATGAGGTTTTAAAAGAATTTTCAAGTCAATCAACGCCTCTTATTAAAAAAACAGTTTCTACTATAGTTGAAACTTATTCAGGCGGAGGCGATATAACACAAATCTTAGATGCTACTGGAAAAACCATAAAGGAAATAAACAAAATAAGAAAAGAAAGATTTTCTGCAATTTACAACCAAATGCTAACGGGTTATATTATATTTTTCATTTTCATTGGAGTTTTAATAGTCTTGCAAAAATATCTTGTGCCAAGCTTGTTCGCTTTTACATCACCAGAAATAGGTATGTCTAATCTTGAAAACACAGCTAAAGCTTATTCTGATATATTTCAATGGCTAATTTTAATAGAAGGCTTTTTTTCAGGACTAGTTATAGGTAAAATGGCTGAAGGCAGTATTTTATCTGGTTTGAAGCACTCTTTATTGTTGATAGTAGTTGGCTATGGAGCATTTCTACTATTCATGTAAACTTTTATTATAAGATAAACTATCAATTAATTATGAAAGGTATATACCCTATTTTGTCTCACAGCTTGCTCTTGCTACTAGGCTTAGTAGCAATGAGTTTGGTAATAATTTCAATTTCCTCTTCGTTATCAAGAACAGAAATAGACCTAACTACAGTTGAACTAAATTTTGTTGCAGATGCTATTAAAAACAAGATTTTAGAAGTCTATAGCTTAGCTAATCAATCTTCAAACTATACAACAGGCCTTTTTCAATTAAATCTTCCTGAGAAGGTAGGTAACAATAAATATAGTATAACTTTATACCAAAACGGATTGATGGTCAACTCAAGTGTTAAAAACAAGCCAATAGAAATAAACCGTAATCTATCTATAGATGCTGAATTAAGCGGAACATATTTTTTACCAGTTTCTATCAAGGTAGATAAACAAAACGGAAAAATAAAAATAGGTTTGGTAAAATGAATCAAATAGATTTTGCAGTAGCATTTTTGTTAATGATAAGCATTTTAACATATACTTTGCTTTCAGTTTCAAATACACTGGCAAATGATTTTAACACCTTTACAGCAAAAAGGTTAGAAGAGTCTGCATCTTCACTCTCAAAACAACTTTTTAAAATACAAGATAATAAGAGCTTGATATCAAATTTTAAAAAAATCAAAGTTTCTTTTAACGAAATGGGAGGTTACCCACACGTCGAAACACTTAACATAACAATAACTCCTGTTGAAGACAAGATTCACGTTTATGATAATTTTTTGAATGAGATTCAATCAACAAACTTAAGCAATGGAAATAACATAACAGTGTCTTTTAGCTTAAGTTTTTCTCCAAATGAAATAAAGTATGTAAATATTTTTTATGATGGTGTTCCAACTACTAACATAGCTTATACGAGCAATGTTACGCAAACCAATATTACAAGTATAATTTTATCTGAAGAGGATGTTTATGTTCTTTCTCAGCAAAGGTGCTCGAACTTAAAGGTATTAATCTATGAACAAGCAAAAAACAATTTTGGTTTTTCAAATAATTTTAACATTTCAGAATGTGAATATGGAACAGAAATGCCTCTCTCAGCAAATATAATAATTAAATCAATACCTTTGCTAATTGAGAAACCTGATGGAACTCTTTATTCAAAAATTGTTAAGTTAAAGGTGTGGTAAATGATACATACAATGGAAGCAATTTTAGGGTCGATCTTAGTTTTAATTGGAGTTGCTATTATATTACCAACCCAACAGCAAAGAGAAATAAGTTTCTCAGAATCAGGCTATTCTTGCCTTAATTATTTGGATCAAAAAGGTTTACTAAGAAATTACGTTGTAAACGATATGATTACAGAGCTTAACAACAGTTTTAAAAATTGCTTACCTTCTTTAACTGATTTTAAGTTTAAGATATGCTCAACATCAAATTGTATAGACACAACCATACCATATAATAAGACCGTTTATCTTTCAAGCTATTTAATTACAGGAGAAAACACTTACAATAAAAAACTAATTAATCTTTGGGTTTGGTTAAAATGAAAGGTCAAATATTTATCATAACCTCAATCTTGATTTTAGTAGCTTTGCTCATAACTAGAGCTTCAACAAAAACAATTGATGTAAAACAGGACGAAATTTTTTATGAAAGTTTTTCAAATCTTAAGAACGAGCTGATAAAGACTGTTGACTTGGCATTAATAAATCAGGAAAGTGTTTCAACAAGACTAGATGATTTCATAGGGTTTTCAAAAGATGTATTTAAAGGAAAAGGTTACATAGAAAGCGTCAACTACACGGTATTATCAGGGCATACAACTGTAGTTTATTTAAATGTTTCTTTATCTTCTGGCAATTCTTATTTGCTAGATAGTTTAATTATAAATAGAACGGTATATTCATGAAAGGTGTAGATGCATTAATAGCAAGTGTTTTGATACTTATAATTTCTGTTACTGCAATATTTCTTGCCTTACAACTTGGAACGCCTTCAACTCAAAGAGCAAAAGAAATCTTGTTAATGCAGGAAGGAAAAAATAACTTAGTTGCAATAGATGATGCAGTTAAAAATGTTTTAACTGAAGGAGAAGGTTCTGTAAGAGTTTTAAGGCTTAGCATTTCAGGAGGAAATTATAAGATTGATAACACAACGAATTCAGTTTTATTTTCTATGGAATCAAGATCACAAATAATTGCTGAAGGAGTTTCTAAAACTGAAGATGGAATTAACTTTACAGGAACAGCTGGCATAATCTACTTAAAATTATCTTATGAAAACATTCAAATTACCAATGAAGAAGAGCTTGGGACAGGTCATCGTACGCTAACAATAAGGAATAATGGTTATAACGACACAACTCAAAAACAAATGATTTACATATCAACCGTTCCACCAACACCTCCAATGCTTACATTTACTGATCGGTACAATCAAAGTCAAACAACAAATATAACTGGGAGTGCCTCAACTATAGGTCAGTCAGCAATAAACTCTTATTTAAACATTAATGGAGATGGTTTAACTTGGGACATTACAGAGGCACCAGTAGGATTAAGTACTATTGCTTTTGACAATGCTACATCAATGACACAAGCTACCACAGCATCTTCTATTTCATGGAGTCATACAACAGGAACAGGCAATAACCGTTTATTGCTTGTTGCGATAGGAGTCCATGTCGCTACAGGTACTCCAACAATTGTTAGAAGCGTTACTTATGGTGGTGTTTCTTTAACACAGGTAACCGCTGCTCTTTACTCAGCGACAACCCCTCGAGTTAGAACATATGTTTTTCGACTGATAAATCCTGTATCTGGAGCAAACACTATTACAGTTAATTTTGCTGCAACCACACTTTCAGTTGCTGGAGCTGTCACATATACAGGTGTAAACCAAACAAGTCCTATACAAACAAGTAGTACTTCGATAGGTTCAGGGACTTCACCGTCAGTATCTGTTACAGTCAGTGGTAGTGGAAAGTTGCTTTTTGGACATCTTGGAGGACATAGAACATCTGCATGGACAATTACTGAAGGATCTGGACAAACTAACCGTTGGATGCAACAGGCGCAACTGTATAAAGGAGGAGGTAGCGATAAGACAGTTGCAGCAGGTTCGCAATCAGTGTCTTGGACTTTGAGCAGGGCAGCAAATTTCGTTGCTTCAGCAGTTGTTATTAATCCAGCGGCTGTTTACAGAGCAGAAGTAGAGCACAATGTAACAGGGATTACTTGGTCTGGAAATTTAAACAGCATAAACATTTCATTAAATTTTTCCACAAATGTAAGTTCAACTTTTAATTTTACTATTTACAATTTCAATTCTGGTAGTTGGAAAACTTGTGATAGTTTTAATCCAACGGCTGGCATTTGGTATATGCGTTGGTGTAGCATAACAACTAATCCTAGCTATTATAGTTCATCTAGTAGAGTTAGAATTAGATTAAATGAAACTTCCTACGAAAGCTTGGCAAAAATAAAAGAAGACTATGTTCAATACTATGTAACTTATACTTATTCGCAATAATCTTTATATACGAATTTATTCAAAATAAGACTTGATAAGTATGAAAGGAATATCCCCTTTAATAGCATCGGTTTTGTTAATTGCAATAACAATGACATTGGCAGCGATTTTAGCTACTTTTGTTTCAAATTATACTAGGCAACAGTTAAGTGCTTTGCCATCCTGTGTAGGTGGTACTTTAACTTTTGCAACAGCTGATTATCCAAAATTAAGTGGTGATACCACTATAACAGCAGTTCTTGAGGCAGGAAATTCTAATCTAGGTCCAGGGTTTACTATAGAAGTACTTCATTCAGATAGTACTGTCGCTACTGCAGTTAATTCAGGCATTACAATAAACGCAGGTGCTGTAGGCACAATTGTCAATAGTTCATTTTCAGGGCTTACAACAAACGACAGGGTAAGATTCACAGCAAACAATTGTCCATCTGTTAAGACGGATTGGACAAATTTAAAATCCTAATTCAGTAATTAAATTGCAATTAAAAATTTTGAGCTTTTTATAAGAATTTCTGTTTTTAAGTTTCAAAGATAATATTATATACTTGTATTTTTAATTAGGTTTTACAATTAAACACATTAATGGGGGCGATAATAATGGCTTATGAACATACAAACAGTAAAGGTCAAAAATTCTGGCTTCATCAAAAAGGAAGATTATTTTTCTTCTCAAAGAGCCAAGAAGGTTCCATTGATTTGCCTGAGGGTTTAACCGTTATAGAAAATCAGCACACAGGTTTACCAATGGTTAAGAAAAAAGAGTGAAAAAATGTCAAATGAAGATGAAATAATTGGGTAACTAAAGATGGTAGACATTATAAATTAAATAATTTATAGTATGGTAAGACGTAAAAAATAAATTAAATGAAGAGAATAAGATTAATATGAAGAAAAAGAAAGTATCAAAGGCACCTTTAATAGCACTAGTTTTGTTAGTTCTATCCTCTATAATGGCTTACGCTATTGTAAATTTAATAGAAATAGACAAATCAAGATATGTTGTTGCAGACTATCTTAACGTTTCTGGAACAACCGTATTCATAGGAAATAACTGCACCGCAATAGTTGCTGATACTTCTCAGGAAAGAGCGCAATCTATAGAAGATGGAATGAAAGGAATTATAAATGAAAGACCAAATACTCATGACACACTTGTAGCAGTTCTAAAAAGTTTTAACATAACCTTAGACTCGGTTTATATGGAAAGGTTCGATGGCAAATACTATTATGCTGATTTAATCTTAAGGTCAAAGGATAAGATATTAAAGCTAGACACAAAACCTTCAGATGCAATAGCATTGGCGGTTAGAACAAATTCTACGATTTATATAAATAAGACGATGCTGAAAGAAGTTGGTAAAAATATCTGCTAGTTATCTTAGGCATATGTTACAGTCTTTTAGTGCTGGAAAATATTTTATATGAATTTCGCATAAGATTCTTTTATTTCTTATTAATTTGCAAATTCCACAGAAAGCGTCTAATGAAGTTAAAGTGTTTAGTTCTCCTGATGCAATTCTTCCAGAAAATTTGTCTATTTCTTCTATAATGCCCTTATCTTTTTCTATTGTTTTTATTTTTGAGCCTCTTAGCTGCCTCGTGTATTGTGATATGGCAGATTGAGTTAAACCTAGTTTTAAGGCCGTATCTTGCTGAGTTAGCCTATATTTTTCCATAAGGTTCTTAGCAACCAATGCTCGTAACGTAGGCAATAAATATTGGGAAGCAATTTCACAGTACGGTTTCATTATAACACTGTTATATATTTGTATAAGACATTTAAATTTCTATCGTATTTTTACTCTAATGCTTGAGTTTATTAAAAAGTAGTTTTTACAACTGATAAGTAGGTATTTAAATACTTTTCTATTCATAGAATTATTAACTAGAAGGTAGCAAAGTATAAATATTCGGTCAATGATTTAATTAAAGTGGTAAAATGGTAACATCTCAAGCAATCTTAGACGCATTAAGACAGATCGGCTTAAATCTTTATGAAAGAAAGTTGTGGGTAGCTTTACTTTCTAGAGGAACTTCTACAGCAGGTGAACTATCTTCTTTAGCAAAAGTTCCACACAGTAGGACTTACGATGTCTTAGAGTCTTTAGCAGAAAAAGGATTTGTAATGATACAGAATGCAAAGCCACTAAAGTATGTTGCAATGGCTCCAAGTGAAGCTCTAGAAAGGGTTAAGAAAAAGATAATGGAGAACACTGAAGTAACAATAGGAAGGATAACAGAGTTTCAAAAATCTCCTGCTTTAAAAGAGCTAGAAAGAGTATACAAGAAAGGATTTGAACTAGTAGAGCCAGGAGAAATGACAGGGTCTTTAAGAGGAAGGAATGCCTTGTATCAGCAACTAGAAACCTGTTTTAAGAATGCAAAGAACAGCATCTCAATTCTAACAACGCCAAAAGGTTTAAATGATTTGCAACAAATTCACAGTGATGTCTTAAGGAAAGCATCTGATAGAGGAGTAAAAATAAGAATAGCAGCACAGTATGGAAAGGAGCATTTGCCTGTTATAGAAAAATTTAAGGAATTTGCTGAGATAAAGAAAATAACAAAGCCAGAGATAACAGGAAGATTTTGCGTTGTTGATGGATCTCATGTTATAATGGCGCTGACAGACGAAGATGTTCATCCTACTCAAGACTTAGCTTTCTGGACACAAAGCGAGCATGTAGCAGCAGATGTTTTACAACCGATATTTGATTTCCTTTGGCAGAAACTAGAGTAATAAGTTAAAATATAATTCTGTTTTTAATAAGTGTTAGTACCCTTTTTATACAAATTTTGGTCTCTTAGAAATTAATCTTGGTAGAGAAAGCGGCTTGAAAGGCATGTTTTGTGTTTTTTCTTTTATGTAATCTATAATTTCTTTTATTTTCATTTCTTGTAATTTTCCTGTTTCGCGAAATCTTACAGTAAAAATTTCTTTTTCTTTTTCTTTCTTTCCAATTACAAGCATTATGGGTATCCATTCCATTTCAGCGTTTCTTATCTTCTTTTCTACACTTTCAGTATTATCATCAATATCAACTCTTATCTGATTTTTTTCTAATTTATCAGAAATTTCTTTGCAATAATCTATAAAACTATCATTAATCGGACAAAGTCTTACTTGAGTTGGAGATAACCAAAGAGGAAAAGTTGGATTTTCTTTTCTAGACAGATATTCTAGTAAAGCTGCTATCGCTCTTTCCGAACCAAAGCCTGCATGTATAATTAAAGGATTCTTATCCTTGTTATCTTCATCTTTAAATTTTATATTCCAATTTTTTGCTGAGAAAGAATCTATCTGTGAAGTTCCAAGTTCCATAGGTCTATCTAAAGAATCTAATAAAAGGATGTCTATCCATGCATTCATATATACAGTAACTTCTTCTAAAAGTTCGATGACTACTGGTTTTTTATGTTTTTTTGCAAGTTCCTTTAGATAATTTTCATGCTTTTCATTGAATAACTTCTCAAGACAAAAGAAAATGAAAGCATCAGGTTCAACACCCAGTTCATTAAATATTTTTATTTCAATATCAAAACATTTTTTCCATGCTTCTAATGCTTCTTCTTCATTTTTACAAGCAGTATGTATGTTATGCATTTCAAAGCATCTTATTCTGTACATTCCTCTTATTTCTCCCCTCTGCTCGTATCTATGATCATATAATTCATCTTCGTAAAGTGCTACAGGCATATTTTTATATGACATTATAGCGTCTCTGTGTATCGAAAAAGATCCGTAATCACCAGCTGTTTTTAAGAATAGTTCTACATTTTTTTCTCCCTTACCACCTATAACTTTGTAATGCTTTTCTGGAAAATGATTTATTAACCAGGCAACACCAGGATCGTCTTTTCTAAAAACAATCGGAGTTCCTATTGGATAGGCGCCGTGTTCAATAACAAATTTTTGCCAGGCTAAATCTCTTATTAATTGTTTAATAAATGCTCCTTTAGGTAAAAATCTTAAGCAACCGGCATCAGCAGTAGGTTCCCTTCCTCCAATCTCTAATCTTTTTGCCAAATCTATATGTTTTGGTTCTCCTTCTTTTACTTCTTTTTTACCTAGTTCGTCATTTACAATTATTTTTACTACTTTATTTTTTTCTAAATCAATTTCTTCAAATTTTTTAATCTCACTGTTTGGAAATACAACTAAGAATCCTTTAATAATTTTTTCTTCTTTTAAAGATTCTACCTCTTCTTTTTCCTCTGCAGAAGTTATAACTTTTGATTGCTCTGCTAATGGATGACCTTTTATTTTTATATTATACTGTTTATTCCATCCGAATGGGGCTCTATAAGTTTCTAAATTTGATTCTTTTGCATAGGCTTCCATTTCTTTTAAAACTTTTAATGCAAGTTCCGCAGAGGCTGGATTATTTGTTAAATGAACGAACGGATAAATTAGGATTTTATTGCACTTTATTACTTTCAAACTTTCCTTTATTTCATCAATGGCTTTTTTTGCAATAGAGAAAGTATCTTCTTTTTCAACTGCAGTGAAAATTACAACTATATTCTCGTATCTAACAGTTTTCTTTTCTGCTTCTTCAGCATTTCTTATTTCCTTTTCTATTGGCGTATACTCAATAAAGTCTGAGTGATTTTGTAAAATTCTCATCGAATCACTAATTTAATATGTTTTAAATATTTATATAATCTTTGATTTAAGTTATTTTATTATTGAACAGCCCTGTAGTGTAGCGGCCAAGAGAGAAATCTGGTAACACACGAGGCTTTGGTCACTTGACTAAAGCATTGAGCTTTGCTATGAAAGAAACCTCGGAACGTAGGTTCGAATCCTGCCAGGGCTACCTTTTTAAACCAAAACATTTTTAAAGTCTTACTTCTAAATATGCAAATACGTTAGTGATATTTATGGGTATGTTTAGCGGAAGAGAAATGAGAAAAAGAGCAAAGAGATACAAGTGGGAGAAAACGAGATTTAAAGTTAGAATGCTTCATTTAAAAGAAAAGAAAGATCCTTTAGAGGGAGCACCACAAGCAAAAGGAATAGTCTTAGCTAAGAGAGCAATTGAACAAAAGCAGCCACACTCTGGTTTGATAAAGGTTGTAAGAGTTCAACTTCTTAAAAACAAGAAAGAAATAACTGCTTTCACTCCAAAGTCAGGATCTATAAATTTTATCAACGAGCACGATGAGGTCTTGGTTGAGGGTATAGGCGGTTCGCAGGGTGGGCCAGTTGGTTCTCAGCACGGTCTAAGATGGAAAGTCATTAAGGTTAACAACATACCATTGGAAATGCTTAGAAAAGGTAAGGTAAAGAAAGAGGTTAGATAATGGAAAAAATAAAAATTTTCAACAAATGGGAAACTGAGGGTATAATTGTTAATGATCCTGGTTTAAAGAACTATATAAATTTAAAACCAGTTGAAATTCCTAGGACTTTTGGAAGAACTGCAAAAAAGCAATTCCACAAGTCGCAGATGAATATTGTAGAAAGGCTGGTAAATCATCTTTATGTTTCTGGTCATAAGGGTAAGAAAAATATCATAACAAGTGGAAGGAATGTTGGAAAAACGTTTAAGATATGGAAAGTTATTGAAGAAACGTTTAAAATTCTTGAAGACAAAACAAAGAAAAATCCAGTAGAAGTTTTTGTTAGGGCTTTGGAAAATGCTTCGTTAAGAGAGGAGATAACATCTTTCCAAGTTGGTGGAATAATTGTAAGAAAAGCTGTTATAACCGCACCACAAAGAAGGATAGACCTAGCACTAAGGCATATAGTTCAATCATCTTATCAGAAATCCTTTAATAACCCTAAAAGAATGGCTGATACTTTGGCTGATGAAATATATGCTGCCTATAACAATGATCCTCAAAACTCTCAGTCAATAAAAGAAAAGGAAAGAATAGAGAGAGAAGCTGGCGGTGCTAGATAAATTCAATTTATTTTTGTATAGTCTAATCAGATTCCAAATCTTTAAATATGTTGTTTCTAATTATTTTCAAATTGTGATGGTATGACAAAGGAAGAACAAAGCGAAAAAGTACAAGAGCTGATGAATATTTAAGAAAATTAGAAATTAAAGGTTTACTTAAAACAAATAAAACAGATTTAGTAAAAGTGTGGAATACTAATAAGGAGGTGCAACATGCCTAAAGAAGAATTCAGTGATAAAGTGCAAGAGCTGATGAATAATCCAAAGAACATAAGGAACATCGGTATCGTGTCGCATAATTTCTAAGCTATTGCTTAGAAGTGCGAAAATACATCACGGTAAAATTCTATAGATTTTTCTGTAGAATGCCGATAACGACACTTACTGACAACCTAGCAGCTGCAGCAGGATTAATGGCTAGAGACTTAGTAGGAGAAAGAATGCTTACATGGGTTGATGACCAAGAGAGAGAAAGACTGATGACAATTTATGGCGCTACGGTCACGATGCCACATGATTTTGAAGGACAACGGTTCCTAATCAATCTGTTAGATACGCCAGGGCACGTTGATTTTGGTGCAGATGTTACTCAAGCAATGCGTGCAGTTGACGGCGCTGTGGTTCTTTGTTGTGCTGTAGAAGGTGTTATGCCGCAAACTGAAACTGTTTTAAAACAGGCATTATTAGAGAGAGTAAAACCAATTCTATTCATAAACAAAGTTGACAGAGCAATAAGAGAATTAAAGTTGACGCCAGAACAATTGCAGAAAAGGTTAGCAAATATAGTTATTGATGTTAATAAATTTATTCAAAGGCATGTTGAACCTCAATTTAAAGATAAGTGGATTGTTAAAGTTGAAGACGGTTCTGTTGCATTTGGCTCTGCTTTAAAGAAATGGGCAATTTCAGTTCCTTTTATGCAAAGATCAGGCGTTACTTTCAAGCAAATAATTGATTTATGTTCTCAAGAAAAAGATGAAGAACTAGCAAATATGGCACCAATGAATGTAGTTGTAATGGATATAGTCGTTAAGCATTTGCCTTCTCCATTAGAAGCTCAAAAATATAGAATAGAAAAAATTTGGAAAGGTGATATAAATTCTGACATAGGAAAGCAATTATTTAATTGCGATTCAAAAGGAGCACTAGCAGCGGTAATAACCAAAGTCACATATGATGCTCATGCAGGAATGATATCAACCATAAGAATATTTTCTGGTAAACTATCGAGAGGAGAGAATATTTATATAGTTAATACAGGTCAAATAATAAAAGTTCAACAAGTTACAACATTCATTGCACTAAGAAGAATGCCAGTTGAACATGCGCTTGCAGGTAATGTTGTTGGTTTGGTTGGATTGTCAGAAGCTGCTGTTGGACAAACTTTGTGTAATCCTTCTAGTCCGATAGAAGAATTTGAAGCAATTAAGCATATTTTCGAGCCTGTTGTTACAAAGTCCATCGAGCCAAAGTATCCGCAGGACTTGCCTAAATTAATAGAAATTTTAAAGACCTTAAGCAGAGAAGATACAACCTTAAAAGTTAAAATAAACCAAGAAACTGGCGAGACATTAGTATCTGGTTTGGGAGAGCTGCACTTAGATGCAAAAGTTGAAAGAAAGATAAGAGAAAAGGGCGTAGAAATAGTTGTTTCACCGCCCATAGTCGTTTACAGGGAAAGTATTTTCGGCAAGTCACCTGAAATAGAAGGTAAATCACCAAACAAGCACAACAAATTCTATATATCAGTTGAATCTGTCTCACCGGAAATTTATAAAGCAATGACAGAAGGAGTCATTAAGGACGCGGAAATAAAGGGAAAGAATCTTGACCTAAGAAAGAAATTAAGAGAATTAGGAATGGAAAAAGACGATGCAAAAAGTGTTATTCTTATTCACAATCACTGTATGCTTTTGGACTGTACGAAAGGGATACAATACTTGAATGAATCAATAGAAGACGTCAAAGCTGCTTTCATAGACGTTATTGAAAACGGTCCTTTATCTAAGGAGCCGTGTTCAGCTGTGATAGTTAGACTGCATGATGCAGAGCTTCACGAAGATGCTGTTCACAGAGGTCCTGCTCAGATTATGCCAGCTGTTAGACATCCTATTATACAAGGAATGCTTAAAGTAGGTGTTACATACTTAGAACCTAAACAAATACTTAGAATTGATACTCCTCAAGACTATATAGGAAATGTTACAGCTGAGATCAACAACAGGCAAGGAGAAATTTTAAATGTTGAGCAGGAAGAATATTCTGCAGTAATAACAGCTAAAGTTCCAGTTGCCGAGTTGTTCGGCTTTGAAGGAGCTTTAAAATCTGCTACTGCAGGCAAGGGATTCCAGTCCTTAATGGACGTTCTTTTCGAAAAAATACCAAATGAAATAAGAGATCAGGTTGCAATTAAGATAAGAGAGAGGAAAGGTTTGCCAAAAGAACTTCCTAAACCTGAGATATAAAACAAAAACTTTAAATATCTTGCATCTTAAAGATAAAAAGGTGATTAGATGGCTACAAAACCACACTTAAACTTGGTAACAATTGGTCACGTTGACCATGGAAAGTCAACGCTAATCGGTAGAATACTTTATGATTCAGGCGCTATAAAAGAAGAAGACATGAGAAAATTAAAGGAATTAGCCAAAGAATTAAAGAAAGAAACCTTTGAGTTTGCTTTCGTTATGGATAAATTAAAGGAAGAAAGGGAAAGAGGAGTTACTATTGATGTAATGCATCAAAGGTTTGATACACCAAAATATTACTTTACAATTATAGATGCACCAGGTCACAGAGACTTTGTTAAGAACATGATAACTGGTGCTTCTCAGGCAGATGCAGCCTTGCTTGTTTGTTCTGCCAAGGAAGGAGTTCAAGAACAAACAAAGGAACACGTATTCTTAATTAAAGTCTTAGGTGTAGGTCAAATAATAACAGCAATAAATAAAATGGATGCAGTTAATTATGACCAAGCAAAATATAATGCTACTAAATCAGATGTAGAAAAACTTTTAAAATCAGTTGGTTATGATACTTCAAAAATCTTGTTTGTTCCAACCTCTGCTTACGTGGGAGACAATGTTGTAAAGAAATCTGATAAAATGCCTTGGTATAATGGGCCAACATTAATAGAATCATTTGATACTTTACACGTTCCAGCCCAGCCATTAGATAAGCCGTTGAGATTACCGGTTCAAGACGTTTATACAATTACAGGTATTGGAACAGTGCCAGTAGGAAGAGTAGAGACAGGAGTAATGAAAACAGGGGATATGGTGATATTTGAACCAGCTGGCGTTAAAGGCGAGGTTAAATCAATAGAAATGCATCACGAACAAATACCAGAAGCAAAGCCAGGAGACAATGTAGGATTTTGCGTCAGGGGTGTAAACAAGACAGACATAAAAAGAGGAGATGTTGTAGGGCATGTTAACAATCCTCCAAAGGTTGTAAAAGAATTCACAGCACAGATAATTGTTTTGCATCATCCAAATGTTATAACAAAGGGTTACACGCCAGTATTCCACTGTCACACAGCACAAGTCGCATGCAAGGTAACTGAGATTACGAAAAAGATTGATCCAAAGTCAGGAGCAACTTTGCAAGAAAATCCAGACTTTATCAAGACAGGTGATGCTGCAATAATCAAATGTGTTCCAAGCAAGCCATTTGTTATTGAATCAAGCAAAGACTTTCCAGAGTTAGCAAGGTTCGCTATAAGGGACATGGGTCAGACGATTGCTGCAGGTGTTTGTTTAGAAGTTGTACCAGCTAAATAATTTTTTTTAATTTCTATTTCTTGTATTTTAATTTATTAGTCTAAAGTATAGAATGCTATAATTATTTAAATACTTTGGCAAATACAAATAGAATATAAAAATGTGATAAAAATGCAGAAAGCAAGGATAAAATTAATGAGTTCGGACCCACAGAAATTGAATTCAGTTTGTACCGAGCTGAAAGCGATAACCGAGAAGTTTGGTGTAGCTATGCATGGGCCGATTCCCTTACCAACAAAAAAGCTTAGGGTTGTTACAATGAAAACACCATGCGGAGATGGTACTGGTCATGGGAATGCAACTTGGGATAGATGGGAGATGAGAATTCACAAGCGTGTGATAGATATTTCTGCAGACGAAAGGACATTAAGGCAAATAATGCGTGTTACTATACCTGACGGCGTCTCAATTTCTATACAACTTAGGGATTAATCTTTATCTAAACTTAAACAAACTTGGTTTGTATTTTCCATACCATTTTATGAACAATCCAAAAGCTATTGCTAGGAACAATGTAAAGAGCATTAAAAATAAAACATACATTGACTGAACAAACTTTATTTGAACACCAGTCGGCACTAGTGCTGTTAAAAATCCAATTGAGAATATAGCTAGTATAAAGCAAACATTTAGTAGAAATTCCATAAATTTTGTATCAATTTCATATTGTGAAGGCATATAATTAATTAAGTTTTAAGATATAAAAATTCTATTAAACAACTATTAATGTAAGCTGAGATCGCATAACCTGGTAGTGCGCAGGATTCCTTAATGGAATGCGAATCTGGAAAACCTGTGGTCGAAAGGCCTTGAGGGTTCAAATCCCTCTCTCAGCGTTATTTAAATAAGATAATAATTATATTCTTGGCATGCTTGAAAAAATACTATTGATGATAAAATGGAATATTTACAAAATATTTTGCTGGTAATTATAGCAAATTTTGTACCTACTACAGAACAAATAGGTGGGATAACATTAGGATTGTCTCTAGGTTTAGATCCTGTTACAGTTTTGGTAACATCACTGACAGTTAACTGTCTGTTGTTCTTTCCTATATATTTTGGGTTGAAATTACTGTATAAAAAAGTTTTTAGTAAAATAAAATTGTTTGAAAAATATCTTGAAAGGGTAAGAACAAAAGGAAAATCATATATTGACAAGTATGGAGTACTCGGATTGACTGTATTCGTAGCTCTGCCTTCTCCACTAACAGGAACCTATACTGCTTCTATTTTGGCTTGGTTCATGAACTTGGATTGGAAAAAGTCTTTTTTAGCTATCTCAGTAGGCTCTATAATAGGTGCATTGGTGATTTTCTTCGGATATCTTGGTATTTTTAACTTTTTGAAGATTATATTTCACCTTTGATGCGAAAATAGGAGCGAATATTCTTTTTAGCTCATCAAATAGTAAGATTTATATGCTTAATTTTTTCTATATTATTTGTTTTAAAACTACCGATAATGAGTGAATAAAATGGTACAGTATACCTTGAAAGAGGAGGTCGCCAGTTTTGAAGGTAATGCCTTGAGAAATTTTGGAAAACTTTTTAGATCAGGCATTATAGAAAAAGTTCTAAAGTATCATCGTCGTTCTACTAAAAAACCTCTTGAAATAGCAATTCCCCATGGAAATCCAACGGATACTTATGTTCTATTAACAAGCATAGCTGCACAGGCATGGAGAAAAAAGCTTGAAGAAAATAATAAAATTCCTAAAGGATTTACAAAATCACCTAAATTGGGAGCCAATAATTACGCTTTTAGCAAAGGAGTTGATCCAACTGAAGCTTCAACATATTTTTCTCTTGATGAAGATGGTGTGACTGTTTTTCCTCAAGGAGCAAGCGCAATTGCTGAATTTGCTCAAGCAAACAAAGATCAGCTACAATTACCAGGACTTGACGATATACTCTAAATTATGTAAAAAGGTGAAAAAATGGGGATGGAACAATCACAACAAAAAAATTCTCAAACATACGAGGTGTGTTGCTTTAATTACAAACGTATGAAAATACCTATTTTTGGAAATTTCCCTCCTAATGGAAGAATTGAATTAGACAACCCATATATAATTTCTTTACGTCAAGTAGATTACGATAGACTAAGGGGTCTTACACAGAATGGAGAACCTGCTATTTTAAATTCAGAAAGAAAGATTGGAGAAAATAATGGTATGGTTCATTTTAAATTAGCTGGTCGTGAATATGTTCATTTAGCAAGTTGGGGAGAAATATCTACTAAAACTCAAAAACCAATCCAGTCGTCTACATCACCAATAGTTGAAGATTATCAAAGGTTTAGAATATCTGATGCTGTGAAAGAAAGATTAAAAAAAGGCAAAAATCGATCTAGATATGAAGTGTCAGGTACTTTTTCAGAAATTGCAGGAGAAATTAGTTCAGGATGTTGTATTATAAAAGACTTTCCTAAGAGACATAGGATTAAAGAAATTCGTGATACTATAAGAGATTATGTAATTATGGGTGCAAAAATATTAGGGCAAAGGCCAGGTAAAGTTATGCCAACAAAAGAAGGCGGAATACAATTAGATAAATCGGCAATTAATCAATTTAAAAAATCTTATCAAGCGATTAAGATTTGAAGAAAACTTTAAATACGTTCTAATTCTATTAGTTTTTGGAAAGTTTTCGTAGTAATTCGTGTTCTGAGAGATTTAAATATATTTAAATACATTGAAGTAAGAATTGATTTTATGCCGTATAGAAAAAGACCAACAAGAGGTAGTAAAGCATTTTACCCAAAGAAAAGGGCTAGACGTATTTATCCTAGAATAAGGTCTTGGCCAAACTTAAAGGAAGTTAAGCCTTTAGGATTTGCTGGTTACAAGGCTGGAATGACACATGTTATGATAACCGACACAAATCCTAACTCAAAGACAAAGGGTCAACAAATATCAAGGCCAGTCACAATCCTTGAGTGCCCTCCTATTTCTTTTTTCGGCTTTAGATGTTATACAGGAAACAAATCTTCTTTTGATGTTTTTTCTGAAAAAATTAATAAAAATCTTTCAAGAAAATTAAAACTTTCAAAAGAACCTAAAAAATTAGAAGAGCAGTTAAACAAACTACCGAAGAACATAACCAAGATAAGTTTAATTTGTCATACTAATCCAAAATTTAAGAAAAAACCTGAAGTTTTTGAAATTGCATTAGGAGGAAGCTTAGAAGAGCAATTAAAGTATGTAAAGGAATTTTTAGGGAAGGATGTAAAAATTTCTGACATCCTTAGAGAGGGTGACTTGGTAGATGTTATTGCTGTAACTAAGGGAAAGGGATTTCAAGGTCCGGTTAAGAGATTTGGAGTAACGATTCATGGTAGAAAAGCTCAGCAGATGGAGAGACATGTTGGTTCATTAGGACAAAATGTTCCAGGAAAGGTTAGGTGGACTGTTCCTCAAGCAGGTCAGCTGGGATTTCAGACTAGGACCGAATTTAACAAAAAAATTCTTAAGATATTGGATGGATTCAAGATAAAAGGTGGTTTAATAAATTATGGTAATATTTCAGGAGACTGTGCTTTAATTGAAGGAAGCGTTCCAGGTCCAAAGAAAAGGTTAGTAAGATTAAGAGTTGCTTTAAGACCTAAAAAAACATTTCTAGCTGATGTAAAGTATATTTCAATTGAAAGCAAGCAAGGTGCATAAAATGAAAACTAATGTTTATAACATAAATGGCAATCTTAAAGGCGAGATAGATTTGCCTAAAGTTTTTTCTATTCCTTATAGACATGATTTGATAAAAAGGGCTGTTCAGGCGATACAAAGCCATAACAGGCAATCGTATGGAGTTGACCCACTTGCTGGCAAGAGAACTTCAGCCCATTATCATGGTGTAAGGCACTATAGATATTCTATGATGAACAAGGAAATGGCAAGAATGCACAGAATTCATCAAGGACCGCCCGGTCTAAACTTAACAGCAAGGATAGTTCCTCAAGCAAGGAAAGGAAGGGAGGCTCATCCTCCGACAATTGAAAGAATTTTCTGGCGGAAGATAAATGACAAAGAAAGAATACTTGCAATAAAATCAGCAATTGCAGCAACTGCATTGAAGGATGTAGTAAGCAAGAGAGGTCACATAATTAATGATAATTTTACACTTCCCATTGTTGTTGAAGACAGCCTACAGGAAATAAAAAAAGCAAAGCAGCTAAAGCAGTTCTTGGAGGGCATCGGATTGAAGGAAGAGATGGAAAGGTCGAACAAGAAAAAAATAAGAGCAGGAAAAGGAAAAATGAGAGGAAGAAGATATAGAAAAAGAAAAGGGCCGTTAATTGTTATAGCAGAAGATAAAGGCGTAATGAAAGCAGCAAAAAACATAGGAGGGGTAGAGTGCTGCTTGGCTAACAAGTTAAATGCTGAGTTGCTTGCTCCAGGAACTTATGCTGGCAGGCTCACCATTTATACTGAAGGTGCAATAAAGAAACTTAGTGAAATTTATGGCTGAAAAAAAAGAAGAAAGAGTACCTTTGGTTGATCCTTGGAGTATTTTACTTTATCTACTATTAACTGAAAAAACAATTGGTAAAATAGAAAATGAGAATAAAATTGCTTTTGTTGTTAACAGAAAAGCAAATAAAAGTCAAATAAAATGGGCAACTGAAAGAGCATTTAATGTTAAGGTTGTTAATGTTAACACATTAATTGATAGAAAAGGAAGAAAGAAAGCATGGGTTAAACTTACAAAAGATTACTCTGCAAGTGAAATTGCAACTAGATTAGGTATGTTGTGATTGTATGGGTAAAAGAATAATTTCAAGGGCAAGAGGTCATGGAGGACCGCGTTATCGTAGTCCAGGCCATAGATTTGTTAGTGAAGTAAGTTACGGTTTTGATAAAGCCGTAGTTGTTGACATTGTTCATGATCCTGCTAGAGATGAACCTTTAGCTAAATTAAAAACTAATGGTCAAGAAAAATATGTAATAGCTTCTGAGGGTATGAAAGTTGGAGATTTAATTGATAAACAAGGAGAAGCAAAAGCAGGGAATATATTGCCTTTAAACAAAATTTCTAAAGGCTCTTCTATATTTGCAATAGAAAATTATCCAGGTTCAGGCCCTAAGTTATGTTGTTCTGCTGGAACAAGGGCAATAGTAATATCTCATGATCCTAAAAAAGTTATTGTTCAAATGCCTTCAAAGGAATTTAAGATTTTTAATCCAGATTGTCTAGCAACCATAGGAATTTCAGCAGGCGGTGGAAGAAGCGATAAACCCTTTGTTAAGGCAGGTCAATTATTTTATCTTAAGCAAGCTAGAAACAAACTTTGGCCAAGATCATCAGCTGTTAAGATGAACCCTGTTGATCATCCGTTTGGAGGTCATACAAAACCAGGAACACCAAAAACAATCTCTAGACTTATGCCTCCAGGAGCAAAAGTTGGTTCAATATCAGCAAGGAGATCTGGAAAGAGGAAGAAGTGATAGCATGGCTAAAATATTTCTTTTCAGAGGCAAGTCAATTGAAGAATTACAAAAAATGAGTTTGGAAGATTTTTCAAAATTTTTGCCATCAAGGCAAAGAAGAGTTTTGTTAAGAGGTTTTAGTGTTGAGGAAAAGAAGTTTTTAGAAAATTTAAGGAAGTCTAACAAGCCTGCTAGAACTCATTTAAGAGAAATGGTAATAATACCTGAAATGGTTTTTAAGAAAGTTCTAGTTCACAACGGCAATACGTGGGTTGGGGTCGACATAAAGCCAGAGATGGTTGGTCATCGTTTAGGAGAATTTGCCCTTACAAGAAAAAGAGTAATGCATTCAGCGCCAGGCGTTGGAGCCACGAAAAGCAGCAAATTTATGCCATTGAAGTGATGTTATGAAATATGCTGTTACATCAAAGGGAAAGGCTTGTGCATCAGGAACTTTATCGATTTCGCCTTTAAATTCCGTAAAGGTTTGCAGAAAAATAAACAGGAAAAAATTTGTTGATGCAAAGAAAACTTTAGAAGAGTTATTAAATAAAAAAACAAGTTTAGATGGAAAATATTTCACAAAAACTTCAAAAGAAATTTTAAAGCTTTTAAATCAATTAGAAAATAATGCTAAGAATAAGAATTTGGATGTCAACACCTTGTTTCTTTTCATTTCAGCCAGCAAGGGACCCACTATGCATAGGGCAAGGAGAATTTCACAAAAGTTTGGTTCGAGGTTAAAGATGTGTCATATTCAAGCTGTATTAAGTGATAAAAATGGCTTTAGAAAGAAAGTTCGTTAAAGAAGGCATAAGGAATATGGATGTAGAAGAGTTTTTAGCTAAAGAATTTGCTAGAGCAGGTTATAGTCATTGTGAAATACAAAGAACACCCTTGAGTATAAGGATTATGGTTTATGCTCACAAGCCAGGTTTAATTATAGGAAGAGGAGGAAAAAATATAGAAAGCATGACTCAGATTATAAAGGAAAAGTTTGGATTTGAAAATCCTCAACTAGATGTTCAAGAAGTTACTAATCCTGACTTGGATCCTTTTATTGTTTCAAAATGGATAGCATTTGCAATTGAACGTGGTTTAAATTACAAAAGGGTTGCAAACATTGCTATAGAAAAAGTTATTTCTGCAGGTGCTGCAGGCGTTGCAATAAGAATAGGCGGTAAACTAGGTTCAGATATATCTAGAGTAGAGAAGTTTTCTTCTGGTTATCTTCAATACTCTGGCGACGCCGCGGAAACCTTAGTTAAAACTGCTTATGCTCAAGCACTTGTAAAACTAGGAATAATAGGAATACAGGTTAGAATACTTCCTGAAAAACCAGAAGAAATTCAGATTAGTGAAACTCAAAGTAAAGCTGAAAATAAACCTGAAGAGAAGGTTGAAGAAAAAATTGAAGAAAAAGTTGGTGAGAATGGCAATAATAAAGAAAAAACAATTGAAGCAAATGAGTCGTCCTGATTTAATTAATCGTTTAAATGAGTTAAGGCTTGAATTAGCAAAAGAAAGAGGTCAGATTGCTGTAGGTGGAAGCCCAAGCAATTCTGGAAGAGTTAAAGAAATTAAAAAAACTATAGCAAGAATTTTAACAGAATTAAAAATCAGAGGAGAAAAATAGGAGGTGTGAAAACTGGAAATATGTAAAACTTGCGGATTGCCCATTGACCTATGTGTATGCAAAACAATCGCAAAGGAAGAAGCAAAGATAAAAATTTACATGGTTAAAAGGTCTTTTGGAAAATCAGTTACCATAATAGAGGGCATAGACGAGAAAGCGAATCCAAAGGAACTTTCAAAGAAGCTTAAAACAAGTCTTTCTTGTGGAGGAACCTACAAAAATGGCAAAATAGAACTAAGAGGAGAACACAAGAACAAGTTAAAAGCGATTTTAATTGAAATGGGCTTTCCAGAAGACAAGATTGAAGTTGAGTAAAATGATATCGCCTAAAAACTTGATAAGACATGAACTTATAGGACTGACCATAGAGGTCATTGACAGTACAAATAAATTCCAAGTTGGAATTAAAGGTTTGGTTGTAGACGAAACGAAAAATGTTTTGACAATAGAAACTGAAAAAGGGATAAAAAAGATTCAAAAAAAAGGAACAACATTCATATTTAAAATTCCAAGTGGAAAAAAAGTTAAAGTTAATGGAAATAAGATTGCAGTAAGACCTGAAGAAAGGGTAAAACTAAAGGTGAAAAAATGGTAAAACAAAAAGTAAGGAACATTGGTATAGAAGCAAAACCTCCAGGAGGAGCTTGCCAAGATATAAAATGCCCTTGGCATGGTTCGTTAAGTTTACGGGGAAGAATTTTTGTTGGAGAAGTTGTTAGTGATAAGGCTGATAAAACTGTTATTGTTAGATGGGATTATACTCATTTCATACCTAAATATGAAGTATTTGAAAGAAGACATACAAAGGTTGCTGCTTACAATCCGAAGTGCATAGATGCAAAGAAAGGCGATATTGTAAAGATTTCTGAAGCAAGACCATTATCAAAAACAAAAAGCTTTTGTGTAATTGAAATAATTAAAAAAGGTGAAAATAAATGAAGCCAGTATCAGCAAAAATAACAAAGGCTTTGCAAGCAGGAAGTTTTATTAATTGTTCAGATAATACAGGAGCAACTTTGCTTCAAATAATCGCAGTGAAAGGCTACAAAGGAGTTAAGAGTAGGTCTCCTAGATGTGGAGTTGGAGATTGGATATTTTGTGCTGTAAAGGAAGGGGATGAAAAAATAATGCATGAAGTTGTTCAAGCTATCATAATTAGACAAAAGAAAGAATATAGAAGGTTAAATGGTATGAGAATTAAATTTGAAGATAATGCTGCTGTTTTAATTAACGAGAAAGTAGAACCAAGAGGCAGTAAAATAAAGGGCGTTGTTGCAAGAGAAGTTGTTGAAAGATTTTCTGCTATAGGTAAGATAGCAACCATTATTGTGTGATATTATGAAATCAAAAAAACCAAGCAAACAAAGAAAAGCGTTTTATGAGGCACCTTTACATAAAAAACACAAGTTTTTAGCAGCTCATTTATCAAAGGAATTAAGAAATCAGTGGAAAAAAAGATCTTTGCCATTAAGAAAGGGAGACGAAGTTAAAGTAATGAGAGGAAAGTTTAGAGGAACCACAGGAAAAATATCAAAAGTTGATTTGAAAGGAGTAAGGGTTTATATGGAAAATGTTAAAAGAAAAAAAGTTTCAGGAGAAGAGTTTCAAGTTCCTATTCAACCCTCGAAATTAATGATTACAAATCCGAATATGGATGATCCAAAAAGAAAGGAGACAATAGAAAGGGGTAAAAAATGACAAGACTAAAGAGGCTTGCTGCACCTAGGTGGTGGCCAATAGAAAGAAAAACAAAGAAATTTACATTTTCGCCTACTGGTCCTTATCAAAAAGAATTTTCCTTGCCATTGATAATTTTTATTAGGGATGTTTTAAAATTAACAGAAAATAAAAAAGAGTCTTCGAGTATCATTAAAAAAGGAGAAATTTTAGTTGACGGTAGAAAAAGAAAAAATCCGAACTTTGGAATAGGATTGTTTAATGTTATTGAAATACCTTCATTAAAAAAGGCTTGGAGAGCTGTTCCCAGGAACGGTTTAAGTTTTATTGAAATACCAGAGGGTGAAGCAAAACTAAAGTTATGTAAAATCATAGACAAAAAATCCTTAAGGGGAAATAAAACTCAAATAAACTTGAATGATGGTAGAAACATTTTAACAAATGAAAAATATTCTACTTATGATTCTTTGTTGATCGAGGTTCCAGAGCAAAAAATAATAGACCACATTAAGTTTGCTGAGAACTCGGTTTGCATGATTTTTAAGGGTAAAAACGCTGGTAAAATTGGAAAGATAAAGTCTATTGAAAAAGACAGAATCTTAGTTGGTGATGAAAAAATAATTGAAGTCCCAAAAGACTTTGTTATAGTTGTTGGTAGAGATCAACCTTTAATAAAACTAGAGTGATGATATGAATCCTATGCGAGACATACGAATAGAAAAAATAACTTTAAACATTGGTTGTGGAGAAGCTGGAGAAAAGCTGGATAAAGCTAAGAAACTTTTAGAAATTTTAACAAACAAAAAAATTGTTATAACCAACACTCACAAGAGAACAACCTTTGGAATGGCAAAAGGAAGGCCTATTGGTTGTAAAATCACTCTAAGAGGGAAAGATGCTGAAGAATTTTTAAAAAAAGCTTTGGATGCTGTTGATTTTAAATTAACTAAAAGCGTGTTTGATAAGCAAGGTAGCTTTTCATTCGGCATAAAAGAGCATATCGACATTCATGGGGTTAAATACGATCCTGAGATTGGAATTTTTGGAATGGATGTTTGCGTTACCTTGGAAAGACCTGGTTTTAGAGTTAAAAGAAAGAAAATTTCACACAAAATCGGTAAAAAGCATTTGATTAAACTCGAGGAAGCAATGGATTGGGTTGTTAAAAATTATAAGGTAGAGATAGTATGAAAAAAATTTTAATATTAATTCCAGTTATAGCTATAATCGTCTTAGTTTTAGCTGCATATTTTACTCTTACTAATGATTATTATTACTACAAGTCTTTAACAAGCAAAAAACAAAAACTTTCACCAACTTATTTTATAGAACCTTCTAACTTGCTTCTAACTTGCTATAATGATGATAATTGTATAAAAGTTAAAGGAAGTGCTTGTCAACCTTCAAAGGGTGGAACAGAAACATGCATTAATAAAAATCACATGCAAGAGTATTTATCAAACATAGAAAATTTGGAAGGAAAAGAGTGGGAAGTCAGCTGTCCAGATATAAACAATTCAACTAATAAAACCTGTTCATGTGTTAATGGTGATTGTAAACTGGTGAGCTAATGAAACCAATAAAAAAACAAAGAAAATTCGGAGTTGGATCAAGAAGATGCAGACGTTGCGGCAGGTACGGAGCCATAATTAGAAAATATGACCTATATTACTGTCGTCAATGTTTCCGTGAGGTAGCTAAAAAACTAGGATTTAAGAAATATCAATAGTGATTTTATGAAACACGACTTAATTTCAGATGTTTTATCTGCAATAAAAAATGGAGATAAATATGGTAAAAAAGAAACTATTACTCCTTCATCTAAACTTGTAAAAAATATTTTATTGATATTACAAAAAAATAATTACATAGGAGACTTTGAATTCATGGACGATAAGAAAGGAGGAAAGTTTAAAATACAACTCTTAGGAAAAATTAATGGCTGCAATTCTATTAGGCCTAGATTTTACATTAGAAGAGGTGAGTATGAAAAGTATGAAAAAAGATGGCTACCAGCAATAGGCTTTGGTTTCTTGATTGTTTCAACAACAAAAGGAGTTATGATACATAACGATGCTAAAGAAAAAGGATTGGGTGGAGCTTTGCTAGGATATGTTTACTAGGCGATTGTATGGAAAAAATAATTGAAGTCCCAAATGACATTGAAGTTGAAATAGATAAATTTAAAGTTAAAATAAAAGGCCCTAAAGGAAGTTTAGAAAAAGATTTTTATAGTCCTTTATTTAAAAAAGATATTCTTATTCAAAAAAATGATAATAAAATTACAATATCAACAAAATCTAAAAAAAGAAAAATTAAAGCGATGATTGGAACAATAGAATCTCACATACATAACATGTTTATTGGGGTGAAAGAAGGTTTCTTAGCTAAATTAAAAATGGTTTACATGCACTTCCCATTTACAGTCAAAGTAAGCGGAGAGGAAGTTACAATAAGCAACTTCCTAGGCGAAAAAACACCTAGGAAAACAAAAATTTTAGGAGATTGTAAAGTTGAAGTTCAAGGTGATGAAATAATTGTTTCAGGAATAAGCAAGGAAGATGTAGGTCAGACTGCTGCTAAAATTGAGCATGCTACATGGATAAAGCAAAGAGATAGAAGAGTCTTCCAAGATGGTTGCTTCATTACTAAGAAACCGTGATTTTTATGAATGAATTAAAATTAAGACTAAAAATAAAAAGAAAGAAACCAGTGTTTGTAAGAAAAAGAGGAGGAATTTACAAAAGGCTTGGCTTAAAGTGGAGAGCACCTAGAGGCATTCATTCAAAATTAAGAAAGCATAAAAGAGAAGCAGGAAATCTCCCAAAATCTGGTTATGGATCTCCAAAATCTGTTAGAGGGTTGCATCCTTCTGGTTTTGAAGAATTCCTTGTTTATAATTTAAAAGACGTTGAAAAAATAAATCCAGAAAAGCAAGCTTGTAGAATTGCATCAAACGTAGGAAAGAAAAAAAGATTAGAAATCATGAAAAAGGCAGAGGAATTAAAAATAAGGGTTTTAAATCCGTTTAAAATTGAAATTAAAAAAGCTGAACCTGCAGAAAAAAAGGTGTGATTATGTATTTGATTGGAAGAGGTCGTTGTCCAGCATGTGGCATTAAAGGCAAGCTTTGGAAGAGAAAGCCAAACATTTTTAGATGTCCTGACTGCAATTCATTTTTCAATGAATTTGGCCTTATATTAGAATCACAGGTTGGTAAAGGGGATGAATTTACGTGAACTTACAAAGAAAAATTGCAGCAAAAGTTTTAAAATGCGGAGAAAACAGGATTTGGATAGATCCTACCAATGCGAAGGTCAGGCAAGCCATAACAAGAAGAGACATTAGAAGATTCATTAAGGAAGGTATAATAAAAAAGCTTCCTGAAAAGAAAAAATCAAAAAATAAAGAAAAAATACAACAAAGAGCGGGAAGTATAAAGGGTTCAAAAGGTGCTAGAGAAAGTAAAAAAACTAGTTGGCTTAAAGTTGTAAGGCCTCAAAGAAAACTCTTGAAAGAACTGAAAGAAAAAAAACAATTAAATCCTCATGTTTATAGAGAGGTATACAAGCTTGTCAAGGGTAATTTTTTCAGAAGCAAGTCTCACTTAATGACTTACTTGAAAGAAAAAGAATTGATAAAAGAGGATAAAAAATGAAAAGAGTAATTCAGTTTAAAAGAAGATTAAAAAAGAAAACCAACTATAGAAAAAGATTAGCCTTGCTAAGGTCTGGAAAAACAAAGCTTGTTATCAGGAAAAGCTTAAGCAATATTTCAGTCCAATTTATAAATTTCAAGCCTAATGGTGATGAAACCATGGCAACAGCTGTTTCAACTGAATTGAAAAAGTTAGGCTGGAGTAGGACTGGCAATGTTCCTGCTGCATACTTAACAGGTCTTTTAGCTGGTAAAAAGGCAAAGGAGAGAAATATTAAAGAAGCTGTTTTAGATATAGGATTGCAAACTTCAACAAAAGGCTCAAGGATTTATGCTGCTTTGAAAGGCGTACTAGATGCAGGAATAAATGTTCCTTGTTCAAAAGATATCTTGCCTTTGGAAGATAGAATAAAAGGAAAGCACATCTCAGAAGAACTAGCAAAGCAGTTTGAGGATATTAAAAATAAGATAGGTGTTTAAATGCCAAGAGAAATTAAAAAACAAGAAGAAGCAGAGGAATTAGAGATAAAAGCAGAGGAAGAAATAGTTCCTGAAGAGGTAAAACCTGAAAAGGCTAAAGTTATAGTGCCGGAAAATTGGAAACCAAAGACAGAGCTAGGTAAAAAGGTGTTAGCAGGAGAAATAACAGATATGGCAAAGGTTTTTTCTGAAGGACTAAAGATCGCAGAACCTGTTATTGTTGATGTTTTAATTCCTAATTTAGAAAAGGAAATAATATTAATTGGTGGTTCCACTGGAAAAGGTGGAGGAATAAAAAGAACACCATTTAAAAGAACCTCTAGAATGCACAAGAGTGGTAGAAGATATAAAATATCTGTTATGACTGTTATTGGTAATAAGAATGGGTACGTTGGTGTTGGATTAGGTTCTGGCCCAGCTGGGAAGCATCAGGAAGTTATTGAAAAATCTTTAAACAAGGCAAAGCTGAGCATCATCCCAATCAGAAGAGGGTGCGGTTCTTGGGAATGTTCATGCGGAACAAATCATTCTATTCCTTTTGCAGTTATTGGCAAAAGCGGTTCAGTCAGATTAACACTATTACCTGCACCTAAAGGTGTTGGCTTAACTGTTTCTAATGAAATTAAGAAATTATTAAGATTAGCAGGAATAAGCGATATTTGGTGCAAGTCCAAAGGAAACACTCAAATGAGGATGAATTTAATAAAAGCTGCTTTTGATGCTTTAAAAAAACTTAATGCTTATAAGATTAAACCTGATTTTGAAAGTAAAAGTGGAATGACAACTGGTAAGGTTGAGTAAAATGTATGCCGTAATTAGAATAAGAGGTTTGGTTGGCTTGAAAAGAGATATAAAAGATACTTTAGCTATGCTTAGGCTTCATAGAAAAATGCACTGTGTTTTATTAAAAGAGTCTGAAAGCACGAAGGGAATGCTTCAGAAAGTTAGAAACTGGGTAACTTGGGGAGAAATTGATGATGAAACCTTAAAACAATTAATTAAAAAAAGAGGAAGAAAACCAGACAACAAAAGACTAATAGAAGCAGAGGCTGAAGAAATTTTCAAGAAAATAAAGGAGATTGAAAAGGTACCAAAAGAAATAATTCCTGTTTTCAGATTAAGTCCTCCGTCCAAGGGATTTAAAAAATCTATTAAGCAACACTATCCAGATGGTGAGCTAGGTTACAGAGGAAAGGAGATAAATGAGTTGTTAAAAAGGATGATTTGATGAACTGGAAAAAATTCCTGAAGCCAGACTGGAGAAAAATAATTTTAAGTATTATAATATTTCTTCTTGGTTTTTTACCTAGAATTTATTTCCCTCTTCACCAGCTTTCTTGGGTGTTGCTAGGAATAACCTGGTGGCCAGTTTATGTAGCACAACTTAGTGGATTACTTAAAGGACTATATCTTAAACCACCGATATTTGATCCTATAGCTTTACTTATTTTTATTGTGGCTATTCTAATTACTCCAATTTTCTGGTATTTCCTTTCCTGTCTCATAGTCTGGATTCATGATAAGGTGAAAAAGAAAAAGTGATTTAATGGTTGTAAGATTTAGAAAAAAAGTAAGAAGAATGAGAGGTAGCAAGACCCATGGTTGGGGTGCAAAGAAAAAGCACAGAGGAGCTGGCTCTAGAGGTGGAAGAGGGCAAGCAGGAATGTTAAAGCACAAAAAGTCATGGATGCTTAAATACGAACCTAATCATTTTGGTAATATAGGATTTAAAATTCCTGTCGAAGCTCAAAAAAATGTTAAAGCTATAACTCTTAAGGACTTGGATATTCTTGCTAAAAAATTAAATAAAACCGAGCTTGACGTTTCAGAACTAGGGTTTGATAAAGTTCTTTCAACTGGAAAGTTAACTCAGGCCTTAACAATAAAAGCTAAGAAGTTTGTTGAAAATGCAAAAAAGAAAATTGAGGAAGCAGGTGGAAAGGCGATAGAAAATGTTTAACTGGGAAAAAATAGCAAGTTACATTCCATCTGTTTCAGAACCTGTACAGAAGCTGACATTTAGAGAAAAGGCTAAATGGACCTTTTTAATAATTGTCTTATTTTTTGTTTTAGGTTCTATAACAGCTTGGGGAATCGATTCCACAGCAGTTGCTCAGTTTGCATTTCTACAAATTGTTTTTGCCTCTAATTTTGGATCGCTAATAACTTTAGGTATAGGACCTATTGTAACAGCCTCTATTATACTTCAGTTGTTCGTAGGTAGCAAAATAATAAACTGGGATACCAACACTGAAGAAGGTAAAAAAAAGTTTCATTCTGCAGAAAGAATATTAATGATTGTTTTTTGTTTTATAGAGGCAGTTGCATATGTTTTAGCTAAGGCAGTTCCACCTGCAAATCCAAGTTTGTTTTTAACAGCTTTTGTTATTGCTGAGCTTGCAATAGGTGGAATAATTATGATATTTATGGATGAGGTTTGTTCAAAGTGGGGCTTTGGGTCTGGAGTTTCTCTGTTCATAGCAGCAGGTGTTGCAAAAACAATATTTATTAGAACTTTTAATCCATTGACACAAGCTGGAACACTTCCCACTGCCGGTGAACTACCGTCAGGAGTAATACCTCTTTTTATAACTTCTTTAATAGAAGGTATTCCATCAATCTTTACTTTATTGCCTTTAATTGCAACAATCATAGTCTTTATTCTTACTGTTTATATTCAAGACGTTAAAATTGAATTGCCAATGTCATTCTCTCTGCCCTTCGGAAAATTTGGCTCAAGAAGATGGCCTTTGAAATTTTTATACACATCAAACATTCCAGTCATTTTAACGGCGGCTGTTATAGCAAACTTACAAGTAGTAGGTAGACTTATTTATCAAAGGGGCATAACATTTCTAGGAGTTTATAATTCACAAGGTCAACCAACTTCCGGCTTAATGTATTTCCTTTCAAATCCATCAGGAAATGTGGGAATAATAATTGTTACGCTTTTGGCAAGCATCTTTGCTTTAATTTTTATTCTTATTAATATGAGAACTTGGAGAAAGCATATAATTAAGTTTAGCTTGATAGGAGCAGTATTAGGAGCAATTGTTGGATATTTCTTAATTTCTTATTATAATATAGCAACTATAACGTCTTATGATATTTTACACTCATTAATTTATGTAATTGTTTTTATGATAGGTTCTACAATATTTTCAATTTTTTGGGTTAATACAGCTGGAATGGACTCTAAATCCGTTGCAGAACAGTTTAAAGAGCAATCAATAATGATTCCAGGTTTCAGACACGATCCGAGAATAATTGAAAAGGTTTTAAACAAATATATCCCAGTTTTAACCATCTTGGGTGGGGCCTTTGTCGGCTTTCTAGCCTCGTTTGCAGACTTAACTTCTGCAATCGGTTCTGGAACAGGAATTTTATTAACGGTTATGATAGTTTATCAGTTTTATGAACAGATAACCGCTCAGCATTACGATGATATACCAGAAAGAATAAGGAAGTTCTTTGGTGTTTAAATGAAAATATTAATTTTAGGTGCTCCAGGATCTGGAAAAGGAACTTATTCTAGAGGTGTGAGCAAGGCTCTCAAGTTGCCTCTGATATCCACAGGGGATATTTTGAGATCGCTGAGAGATGACCCCAAAGTAGGAAGTACGATAAGGGAATATCAGGACAAAGGACTGCCAGTTCCGGACGATATTGTAATACCTCTTGTGCAGGAGCGTCTTAGTCGAAGCGATTGCAAGAAGGGGGCTATACTAGATGGCGATGTTGTGTACAACATAAGGCAGGCTAAAATGTTAGAAAAAATAACTTCACTTGATTTGGTAATAAATCTTTTATTGCTTGATGATGTTGTAGTAAAGAAAAACCTGGGAAGAAGAACTTGCAAAAATTGCGGAGCTACTTATAATGTTGAGGAAATTAAAGAAGGAGATATATACATGCCGCCACTTCCTCCAAAGAAAGAAGGAATATGTGACGAATGTGGAGGACAACTTGGAACAAGGTCAGACGACACAGAAAAAACCATACGTGAAAGATTGAGAGTTTATTGGGAAAGAATAAGACCAGTACTAAAATTTTATAAAGATAAGGGTATTTTAATAGATTGTAAAGTAAATTCAAGTCCAGATGTAATGGTACTCAAAATTTTAGAGATAATAAAAAATCAACTAGGTGTTAAGAAATGACTCTAATAGGTTTGCCAGCTGGCATAGAAGAATTATTACTTTCAGCTATAATAACTTTCATAATAACTTTAATTTACAGATTCTTAGCAAATCAAGAAGAAATAAGGCAATTAAAAGCCAGCATCAAGGAAAAACAAGAAAAAGTAAAGGAATTACAAAAATCAAATCCAGAGGAAGCAACCAAGGTTTTAAATGAAGTAATGACTTTATCAAGCAAACAGTTCAGAATGAATACAAAGCCAATGCTTTTAACTTTACTTGTTGTTGGATTAGCCTTACCATATTTTGGTAAAATTTTCCCTGGGGCTGTTGTTAAATTACCATTTACTTTACCATATTTTGGAAACGACTTTGGATGGCTTATGTGGTACATAATTGTTTCCGTTCCTTTAGGACAGGTAATTAGAAAGTTGATAGGTGCTGAGTTATGATAAGAGCTAGGTCCTTAAAAAGAATTAAAAGAAAAACACCTGGAGGTAAAACAGTCATTCATCTTAAAAAGCGTAAGAAAAAATGTTTATTAAAATTATCTCCAAAAATTAAAAGAGAAAAATTAAAAGCAGAGGTGAGAAAGTGAAAACCGAAAAGGTATATTTTCCAAAATGGATGGCATGGTTTTTTATTGCAATTTTCATACCGTTGTTTATTGTAATGGAATATGAAATAATCTATGGAAGCAAGCCTTATCCAATAATTGGAGCTGTATTTGGATTTATCTTTATTTTAATAATAGTTATGACATTCCTGGTTAGCTACAGGAGAATCCCATACATGATAATAGAAAGACAAACAAAAAATAAGAGGGATAAAGAATGATTGAACTAGGTAGAGTAGTATTAAAGATTGCAGGTCGAGAAGCAGGCAAGTATGCTGTAATAGTTGAAAAGATTAATAATGATTTTGTTTTAATAACAGGTCCAAAATCAATAACCGGTGTCAAACGTAGAAAGTGCAATATCGATCATATCGAACCGACGGAACATAAGTTTGAGATAGATTCAAAGGCAGATGATGCGACTATCGAAAGCATGTGGAAAAATTCTGGTTTAATCGAAAAGCTTGAGATAAAGGTTCCAGTTAAAAGAACTAAAGCGGTACCCTCTGGAACAAAAAAGCAATAATTAACATCATGAATATTGTTATAAACAACCAAAGCATAAGGTAGCTTAGCGGGTTCATTTTTTCTTCACCCATATTTTATTTTTAGACATAAGATTGATAATGCAAGAATTAAACCAATAATGTTCATTACAGCTACAGGACCGTTATCAATGATTATTGCATAGATTATCCAAAGAATTAAACCTGTTACGTAGATTATATATCTCAACAAAGAGATATCTTTTGTCGATTTTGTTCTCCAACTTTTTATTGCTTGTGGAAGTAAAGAAATCACAACAAGACTTCCTGCTATGTACCCTAATATATCTATGTAATACACACTGAGAATTTAGAATTTCTAGAATATATTATTACTATATAATTCCTCTTCCCAAACCTCTGCTTTAACTTCATTTATTTCTAGTTTTTCTAGCTCTATTTTTGCTTTTTCTTCTGTGATATCTTTAAACAAAACTATTGTTCCATTATGTCCAAATTTTTCCCATTCAGAACTTTTTAATTTTTCAATTATTTCTGTTAATCTCCTTTTATCAGACTTCCAATCACATTCATTTATTAGAATTTCCATCATGGATTTTATAAGCGTATTAGAAAGTATAAAATTTAGTTACCACACAAGTGGTAAAAGGTTTAAGTACATAAAAATCAAAATAAATTCTATCATGGGTTGGCTAATCAAAAAAGAAGAAGCTTCGTTAACTCCTTTCGGTTCTTATCCTGGAGCAAGAACTTTAGAAGAACACATAAAAAATGGAATAATAATTCTAGACAAACCATCAGGTCCAAGTTCTCATCAAATTGACAGGTGGATTAAAGAAATTCTTAATGTTAACAAAGCTAGTCATGGAGGTACATTAGATCCTCGTGCATCAGGAGTTTTGGTAATAGCCATGGAGAATGCAACAAAACTAATGCCTATTATCTTATCTTCTAGAAAAGAGTATGTAGGAATAATTCATTTGCATAAAGATATTGAAAAGGAAAAGATTGAAAAAGCATTTAAAGAGTTCATTGGAAAAGTTAAACAGCTACCTCCTGTTAAATCTGCTGTTGCTAGAAGAGAAAGGGAAAGAGAAATATTTTATCTAGAACTTTTAGAGATTGAAGGAAGAAACATTTTATTTATAATAGGGTGTGAGGCAGGCTTTTATGTCCGAAGATTTGCAGACGACTTGGGGAAAAAGTTAGGAATAGGAGCTCATTTGCAAGAATTGAGAAGGACTAAAAGTGGAAATTTTTCAGAAGAGTCGGTAATAACTTTACAAAACTTGTTTGATGCTTTAGGAAATGAAGAAAAATTAAGAGAAATTATATTGCCAATGGAAACTGTCATAGAATCTGTAGGAAAAGTTGTCATATCTGATAATGCGATAGATAATATTTGCAACGGCGCTCCGCTAGCGGTTGGTGGAATTATTAGATTAGAAGATAATATAAAAAAAGGAGAATGGGTTGCTATGCTTTCTTTAAAGGGAGAGCTAGTTGCCATAGGCAAGGCTACGCTAAACTCTAAGGAAATATTTGAAAAAAATAAAGGTTTAGCTGTAAAAACTGATAGAGTTTTAATGAAAAAAGGCACTTGCCCTAAAATTAGTTAAAATTATTATTTTTGTCCTTCAAATAAGCAGAAACCATTTTTAATGCTTTACATGTAGTCTCGTTCATTAAATTATCTTTTCTTAAGCTATCTTCACAACCAATACCATACCAATCATTATCTATTTTCAATTCATTATTACTTTTCATCGGATGTTTAATTTTCGAAACAAAAGCAGCATATACTTTTATATGCCACTCAGCAGTTGGTTCATAAGTTTTATCTGTAATATTCCCAGTATACTCAACACTTTTAATTTTTAATGCTTTATTTGTTTCTTCATTTAATTCTCTCTTTGCTGCTCTTTTCCAACTTTCATTAAAAGGAGTTTTTATACCGAAAATTTTAATTTTTTCTCTTTTTCCCATTGGTGGAGCTAGTTTGTCTTTAGCTGAACCTTCTTTAAGCCTTTTACCTAAAAGAACAAAATATCCGTATTTTTTATCATATTCTACTGGAAAAACGAACACTGCTTCATTCTTTTCCATAATTTAATAACAAGATGATAAACTTTATAAATTTAAAATATAATCTTATTAACTGCAAATAGAGGGTAAATTTATGCGTAATATTGTTGTTGAAGATTTGCGTTCAACTCCAGTTTCTGAACAAAAAGTTGAGGTCGTTGAAAGAAAGGGTGTGGGACACCCTGACTCCATTTGTGATGCCATTATGAATGAAGTTTCTAACGAGCTTTCAAAAGAGTATTTGAAAAGATTTGGAGCTGTAATGCATCATAACATAGATAAGGGATTGCTAGCTGCTGGCGAAGCACAACAAAGGTTTGGCGGTGGAAGGGTAATTTACCCAATGATTCTTATATTTGGAGATAGAGCTACTTTTGAAGCAGAAGGTCAAACAATACCAGTCTCTGATATTGCTATAAAAACTGCAAAGGATTGGTTTAGAAAAAATCTTAGGTTTGTTGACCCTGATAGGCATTTAAAGTATCAAATAGAACTAAGAAAAGGTTCTGCAGCTTTAAATGATATATTTAAGAGAAAAACAGAGATGTTTGGAGCAAATGATACTTCTGCTACAGTTGGTTATGCTCCTTTAACTGAGACTGAAATAATTGTTATGGAAACAGAAAACTTCCTAAACTCTAAGCAATTTAAGAAAAGATTTCCAGAATCTAGTGAAGATATAAAAGTAATGGGGCTTAGACTTAGTGGTGAATTACATTTAACAGTTGCAATGCCTTTAGTTGATAGGTTTGTTGAAAGCGAACAGGATTACTTTAGAAAAAAAGATGTTCTATTAGAGGAAATAAAAAATTTTGTTAAAAATAAGACTGATTTAAAGACAGAAGTTTTTTTAAATACATTAGATGTAAAGGGAAGAGGATTAAATGGCATATACATGACTGTTACAGGGACTTGTGCAGAGGATGCTGATTCTGGGGAGGTAGGAAGAGGTAATAGAGTAAATGGTTTAATTCCTTTGAATAGACCAGTTAGCAATGAAGCAGCTGCAGGTAAAAATCCTGTAAGTCATGTTGGTAAGATATATAATGTTCTAAGTCATAAAATTGCTAATGAGGTTTACAACAATGTTTCAGGTATTAAAGAAATTTACATATGGCTTTTAAGTCAAATAGGAAGACCAATTGATCAACCTAAGATTGCTGCTGCTCAGATAATAATGAATTCAGGTTCTGTAGATTCTATTAAAAAAGAAGTTCATGAAGTTATAGACAAAGAATTAGCAAATATTAAGCAGTTTTGTACTGATTTAATCAACGGAAAGTATAAAGTTTGTTAATTATTTTATATCTTCTTTTCTATAAACATAAGTTAATTCTTCCTTCTTTGGAGATTTTTTAGATTTTCTCTGAGTAATAAATAATAGAAGTATTGCTAAACATATTACAAAAATTGACACTATCGTTATTGGTGTAGTCATATCATTATTCTCCTTTACTACTTTCAAATTATATTCCTCTGATTCAGTCCAAAGGTTACTAGAATCGTTGGCATAAAATTTCCAAGAGATGACCGAGTTTGGATTCAGGGTTATGTTTTTGTAAGCATAACTGATAGCTTCTTTTCCTAAAAAAGGAATCCATGAATCTTTTACCCAAGTTCCTGTTAAATTTGAAGAAAATATGTATCCTGACAAATCAGCATCATCATTCCATTTCAAAGAGAATTCATATCCATAAGCAGTTTTGTTTATCGATGGTGTTGAATAAACAGGAGGGAAGTTTTGTGGTGGTGGAGGGGTTGCGACTGACAAGGTTACTAATTTTGTTGCTAATTTTGTTTCATTTAAAGGTGTTTTGCCTAAAGCCCTTAAAGTAAAGTTATAGTTTCCTTGCTCAGCATTCGAAGAGATACTAAAGTTTATTTTTATAAGCAATGAGAAGTTGTTAGGTATGCTTGTTGTCAATTCGCTTATTTTATACCAATTAGAAGAGATTCCAGTTAAGTCTACTAACAAATTATTAAGAGAGTATCCTAGATTGTTTTCCAAGTAAAAGTTTGATTCAAAAGATTCGTTTAAATTTGATTGAATTAAAGGCGGCCCAATTAAAATTAAAGTTCCATTAAGATTCAGTAGTGTATTATTTAGTATGACGTTTATAGTGGCTGAGATAGACTGATTTGTATAGTTTTGAGTTGCAGTGTTATTGCATGTGTATTGGTAAGTTCCAGGGTTAAGGGTTTGATCGTCCATTCTTCTAAATTGCGTGTTATTTACTATTAGTGTTGAGTCTCTAAAAAGTTTAAAATTAGAAGCACCTATTTCATTTGCCAAAGATAGGCATGTTATAATAGTTTCTGTTCCATTAGCAACAGCCGCAGAAGGTACTATTTGTAATACAAGCGGATTTGGTTTTACAATATAGTAATAATATTGACCTGTATCATTTACTCTGTTTAAGCTATCAATAGCTATCCATCTATAAGCAAAGGTTTCAGCTGGTAAGTCTGTTAGTGTTATAAAGAAATTATTGGAATTATTTTGAATAGATGGTGTTGTACTAGACGTATAGTTTCTAAAAGATCCTGTATAATTTGATTCAAACAGAACTTGTTTTAAAGTTGCTATCCAATTTATGCTAAATTTGTATGATGCATCAGGAGAATAGGCTACTGGGCTAGAAGGACTTTCAACCTTATTAGAGTATTGCGGTGGTATGTTATCAAAAAAATATGTTTTACTAGAAGCTGAATAATTTTGATCTCCATCCCAGTATGCGGTTATGCTAAACAAGCCTAGAGAACTTAAGTTTGTTAAATTATATACAGCAGAATAATTGCTTTTAACACCAAAGCCTGGATAGTTTGAACTTAAATAAATCAGTTTGTTTGGTATGTTTAAAAATGCAGTAAAATTAGCTATATCATTTAAGTTATAGCTTCTATTGCCTTCTGTTCTGTTTAGGTATAGTCTAATTGATGCAGAGCTATTTATGTTAACAACATAATTGAACTGGTCAGTAGAATTCCAATTAGATTCATTATCCATAGCGTACCAACGATAAACATAATTTCCTGCTGGCAAATCAGTAAAATTTACAAAATAAATATTAGATTTATTAGAAGCAGTAACATTAACCAAAGCTCCTTCAAAATTAGATTCGAATGAAACATTTGAGATTGTATAACTTTCGTTAGAACCTACCCAATTTATTTGAAAGCTATAACTTTTCATAGGTAAGTATTGAGAACCGGAAGAAACAGATTCTTGATTTTGAGACCAAATAGGTAAAGCTTTTACAGGCTTTAATAAAAACAGTAAAGCTATTAAAAAAACAAATATAAGTTTCATATATAATAAATATTATATCTTTTAATAAAATAGGTGATTTGGTGAGAAAAAAGGTAAGCAAACCTGTTAAGGCCGAAAGGGTAGACCCAGAAGATTTTGAGACTGAAGTAGACTACATGGAAGAAGAATGATTATGAAGGTTTATATTGTAAAGGGTAAGAATCCATATAGAACTACTAAGGATTTATTAGATAAAATGAAATTCTCTCTGAGAGATAAAAAGGTTTTTATAAAAGTAAATGTTCATCCAAACAAGATTGCCTCGACGGATGCTAGGGTTGTTAAAGCTGTACTTGAAAAATTAAAAAGCTGCAATGTAGTCATAGGCGGAAATGTTGGAATAACTGGAAAGTCATTTAAAATAAATAATTACGATAAACTTGTAAAAGATTTTAATGCTAGATTAATTGACTTGGATAAAGATAAGAGGGTAACAAGAAAAGTAAAGAATCCAATAAGATTCAATGAATTCCCTATAGCAAAGTCAGTTTTAGAATCTGAATATTTTATAAATATTGCTAAATTAAAAATTCATTCACATGCAAAGGTTACGCTTTGCTTAAAAAACTTGTTTGGCTGTGTGTCTGGTAGAGTTAAACTTACAATTCATCCTTTCATAAATGATGCCATCCATGATTATATGCAAATTTTCAAACCTGATTTAAATATAATAGATGGAATAGTAGGGAATCAAAATGATGAATTCTTTCCAAATCCAATAAGGTCTAACATTGTTATAGGAGGTTGCGATCCTTTAGGCGTAGACATAGTTGGGACGAAATGCATGGGTGTAGAACCTGAGGAGGTAGAGTATCTAAAGCTTTTAAACTATAAAAATAGAGAAATTGAAATCATTGGAGAAAGAATTGAAGATGTTAAGAAAAATTATGGTACAAGAAGAAGGTCGATAAGGACAATAAGATTTCTTATAGAAGACGGCTTAAGAACAGCAGTTAAATTAAACTTATTAAGCAAGTAATTCCAATTAATTAGAGGTGAAAATATGGTAAAGAAAAAAGCTTTTGGCGGATATCACATTGTTCCCGACGAGCACCTGGCAAAAATAATCGGCAAGGGAAACGCAACACCTTCTGAGATGACGAAGCGCCTATGGAGCTACATTAAAAGAAATAAATTAGCAAGAAAATAAGAATCAAATTAATTCTAAGAAAGTAGATTTTATTATTAATATTTACAAACTTTTTCTTTAATTTAGTGTTTTACTACTCGGAGTGGTGACAACAAGTTAAGCTAAACTTATCCTATATAAATGATTATGATGACACAAGAAAAGGCAGAAATAATCGGCTTCTTGTGTGCAGAAGGTTCTCATTATGATTACATATGTAAATATTGGAACTATGATCATCGCAGGAATAATAGCTATTTTCGTGTAACAAGGCATGAAGGCATAGATTTCGGTAATAATAATCCTTTACTTCTAAACAGGTTTTTATTTCTTTTGAAAAAATGCTACAAATATGAAAGGAGAGTCACAGGTGTTCCAGATGCTAGAAAAGTAGCGATTAGAAAAAAACTTGTTATAAGAGACTTATTAACATTTACAAACTATGGATGCTTGAAATGGAGAGTTCCCAGAATCATAAAGAATACAAAAAATAAAGGAACAAAAATAGCTTTTCTAAGAGGTTATTATGAGGGCGATGGAGTAAGACCAGATTTGAATAAAAAGAAGAACCTTATAATCAGGGTAAGATTCAATTCGAAAAATTTACGTGGCCTTAAGCAAGTTAGTAAATTGCTAAAAGATTTAAATATCAAAACTAATTTACATTTTAGCTCTAAAATCAGAAAAGAGTATGAGCTGTGTTTATATGGCAGAGATGCCAGAAAGTTTATAGAATTGGCAAGACCCTTAAAATGCCGAGGCAAGCATCTTGCCGAGTTAAAGTAGAAACAAATCTACTTTCTCGAAGGCAGAATCTGGTTAATGCGCTAGCCTTGAGACAGATGATTATATGGCTTGACTCTGAAGTGCGGCGTTATGAAGAGTGATAGGCGAAATGATGTCAAGTTAGCTAGTGTCCGTAAGGACTTGCAGGTTCAAATCCTGCACTCGGCGCAAATTATCATTTAATAATCTCAATTTAGGATTGTACATTAAAAGAATGTTCTTTAACAAGAATATAGATTTAAATTTTTAACCTTCTTATTCATTTTATGTCAGAAGTAATCAAAGCTATTGAAGATTTTAGAAATGCAGCTAAGGGTTCTAACATTAAATTCAAAGCCTCTGAAAACACCTATGATTTCGAATTTATTAACAAACCTACAATCTCAACGGATGGCTATAATTCAAGAGTCGAGAAAATTTCTAAGGACTGGCCATACAAAGAGAATATTGACAATCCGACGATTTTTACATGCATAGGAGAAAACGTTTTGTCTATTAGCCTAGAAGCTAAACTCTTGGAACTTATAAAGGGCAAGATGGTGACCGTATCAGGATTCTCAATCTCAAGGAATTATAAAAAATCAAAGGAACTTGCTGACTATATGTTAGAAATTTTTAAACCAGAAAAATAGGAAATCTAAGAAGTTATATACTTAATGCTGAATAATAAGAATATAGGATATATCTTATCTTCCAAAATTTCGTCTAACTTCGTCTAAAACTAAGATTCTTCATTAAAAGGCTCCACTTGCCGACGGCGTGAATTATTCTTTAATTACTGAAAAGTAACTAAAAACGATAGATTTAAATAGTTTTCTTTTGATAATTTCTGTTAGTGATAAAATGCACAAAGAAGATGTTAAACAAAATACAATAGGAACATTATGTAAAGAATTTGATTTAAAACCTTACAATATTGTAGATTCACTTCTTGTTCTAATACCCAAAACTCAAAGAGAACTTGTAGTTGAAAAAATTCATAAAAAGTATGACTCTGCCAAAAAATGGCTACCTCAACAATTAAAGTCTTTTAATGAGAATCAATTTAGAGGTTTAAGTCAAAAAATTGAATCTTATTTTTTAAGAGAAAATGATAATGCAAATCTAACAAGAGAGGATAAAGTTAGAGTATTCTATCCTGGAGCAAGTGCAGAATTAATATCAGTAGAAGATGTAAAGCTAATGAAGAGAGCTGATAGTCTGTTAAAGATTCTTGGTTATCAAAAACTCGAAAATCATCCAGATGGCACTGCGTGTTATAGTCCTAAACAATAAAATTAATTTCTGTTAAGAAAACAGTGAAGAAGTTTAACTGGGCTTCGGCATGCTGACGGCGTCAAACTTTATTTAGAAAATAGTTTAGTATCTTCTTGGGCCTCTTCTTCTACGTGGAAATCTGCTAAATCCATGTCCAGAACCTCTATGTGACGATCTTTGTCTGAAACCACCTCTAAATCCTCCACCGAATCTTCCTCTTTCACGTTTATTCCATTTGGGAACTATTGCTCTACTAACAGAGAATTCTTCTGGATTTACTTCAGCAATCTCTCCGTTAACAAATTTATGCTTTTCAATTTTTACCTTTACAAAATGTTCAATTCTTAAAAGATCAGGTATTTCTTCAGGTGTTACAAATGTTATTGAATCTCCCAAAGCTCCTGCTCTTCCTGTTCTGCCTATCCTATGAATATAGGTTTCAATATCATTAGGCATGTCATAATTGATAACGTGGGAAATATCCTTTACATCTATTCCTCTAGCAGCAACGTCCGTCGCAATAAGGTATGGTATTCTTTTGCTCTTGAAATCTGCTAAAACCCTTTCTCTTTGGTTCTGGCTTAGGTCACCGTGAATTAATCCTATATTATAAAATTTTGCCAAGTTCCAATGAAGCCTGTTAGACTTTAGCTTTGTAGAACAAAATATCAAAGTTAGGCTAGGCTTTTTATGTTTCAGTATATATTCGAGGCATCGCTGCTTCTCATTTTCTTTTACTATGTATGCTGACTGCCTTACTGTTTTTACAGAAGGCTTTTCTTTGTTAAGCTCTATAAAAACAGGGTTAATCATAAAGTTGTTTATTATCCTTTTTATCTCATCTGAAAATGTAGAAGAAAATAAAAGCGTCTGCCTTTCTCTTGGTATGTATCTTAAAATAAATTTTATATCATCTATAAATCCCATGTCAAGCATTCTATCAGCTTCGTCTAAAACCAATGTGCTTACATGTCTTAAATCAATATTATTTCTTCTAATATGATCCATTAGTCTGCCGGGCGTAGCAACAACTACATTAACTTGACTAAATGCTCTGGTTTGGATGTCTATTGATTTGCCGCCATAAACTGCCAGAGCTCTTGCTTTCATATATTTTCCTAATTTTTGGATTTCTCTACAGACTTGTTCTGCCAATTCTCTTGTTGGCGTAAGAATTAGTGCTTGAATATTCTTTGGATATTTTATTTTTTCTACTATAGGAATTGCAAAGGCTAGAGTCTTTCCAGAGCCAGATTCTGCTTTTCCTATCACATCCTTTCCTTCCATTATAGGTTTTATGGCAAGCTCTTGGATAGGGAAGGCTTCATCTAGCCTCATCTCTTCCAACGCTTTCATTGTACCGTTGCTTAATTTCATTTCACTAAATTTCATAAAATCATCAGAACAAGATTAATATCAAGTTCTAATTAATATTTAGATTTGATATTATATCTTTAAATCCTTTCTATCTTATGACTTATAGTCTCACTTTACCGACGGCATTTTTAAATTAATTATCTAAAGAGATAATTTTAATAAGCTTTTTAAACATTAGTTCTAATTAATTGTAAGTGATTAAATGGGAGTAAGAAAACCTAAACCTGAAAAGGAAAAAGAAGAAGTTAAAGAGAAACCTAAAGAGAAAAAGCCAGAAAAAAAGAGGAAATTCATAGAAGGGGTTAGTGGAATAGTTAGAATAGCTGAGATGGATTTAGACGGAACTAAAAAAGTAAGAAATGCTATTCTAGGAATAAAAGGCATAGGTAAATCATTATCAAACGGGGTTGTAACAGCTTCTGGAATAGATCCTAAAGCTTTGCTGGGAAGCTTAAACGAAGAACAAATTCACAAGCTAGAAGATGTTATTAAAAATCCTTTAAAGTACGGAATCCCTTATCACATGGTTAACAGAAGATTTGACCCTTTAACAGGAGAGCACAGGCACTTGGTTAGTTCTGAGTTAAGTTTTGCTATTAAAGGCGATATTGATTTTATGAAAAAGATACGCTGCTACAAAGGAATAAGGCATGAGCTTGGCTTGCCTGTTAGAGGACAGAGAACAAGGTCTAGCTTTAGAACAGGAATGATAGTAGGAGTAACAAAGGCTAAAATAAAACCTGGTATGCCAGCGCCTGCTCCAGGGGTGCCAGCACCTATAGGAAAAGAAGCAAAGGCAGAGGCAAAGCCTGAGACAAAAGGTGTTCAGGCACCTGCTAAAACCGCTGCTCCAGCACCTGCTAAGAAGGAAGAGAAAAAAGTGGTAAAGTGAGAGCACAAAGTAAAAAATATGCAAAGCCCTTAAGGCCTTGGGACAAGACTAGAATAGAGGCTGAGAAGAAACTAAAGCAGAATTATGGATTAAGAAGAAAAAAAGAGATATGGAGAATAGAATCTATTTTAAGAAATTACAGGAGACAGGCTAGGAATCTTGCTGCAAAAAGAGATAAGGAAAAGGAAAAAATACTCATAGATAAATTAATCAAGATAGGCATGCTAAATCCAAATGCAAGCCTGGACAACATTTTAGGTTTAACTGATGAAAATATTTTAGAAAGGAGACTGCAAACGCTAGTTTTGAAAAAAGGTTTAGCTAAAACCATCAGGCAGTCACGACAGCTAATTGTTCATGGTCATATTGCCATCGATGGCAAAAGAGTGAAGTGGCCAGGGATGCTTGTTCTTGCATCAGAGGAAAACAAAATAAGTTTTTATGGTAAAGGTGAAAAAATTGAAAAGTCCTAGAGAAAATCTAAGATGGGGAATAGCATACATTTTTAGTTCGCCTAACAACACTATAATTCATATTACTGATATCACAGGCAGTGAGACAATAGCAAGGTTTTCAGCAGGCATGATGACAGACAAGGACAGGGAAGGTGGTTCGCCTTATCCTGCTTTGCTAGCTGCAAACAAGGCTGCTGAGGTTGCCTTGGAAAAAGGAATAAATGCAGTTCATGTAAAAGTAAGAGCACCTGGAGGAATAAGGTCAAAAAGTCCTGGTGCAGGGGCTCAGCCTGCCATAAGAGCTTTAGTTAGGGCAGGTTTAATGATAGGTAGGATAGAAGATGTGACACCACTGGGACATGGTTTTATGAAATCTAAAGGCGGAAGACGTGGTCGCAGAATATAAACGAAAGATTAATAAATAATGATAACAATTTTTTAGTAACGTGATAGTTTGAAAATACATGTTTTAAGCAAAACAGATAATGAAATAAAATTCTTATTTGAAGATTCAAATCCTCAATTTTCTAATGCATTAAGAAGAATAATAATCTCCGAGATTCCTATACTTGCCATAGATTCTGTTGATTTCCATGAAAATGGTTCAGTGCTTTACAACGAGGTTATAGCACATAGGTTAGGGCTTATACCTTTGGTTTTTGATTCGAAAAAATTCCACTTTAAAGACGAGCATGAGGATGGAAAGACTTGTTCAATGTGCGAAGTAGTATTTGTAATAAACAAGAAAACTCCTGGAATGGTTTATTCAAAGGATATGAAATCTAGCGACCCGGACGTCAAGCCGTTTTATGATGATATACCTATTGTAGAGCTATTTGATGATCAAAAACTTAAACTAGAGGCTGCTGCTTCATTAGGACTAGCAAGAAATCATGCTAGATATCAATCAGCTTTAGCTTTTTACAGGTATTTTCCAACAGCTAAGCTAAAAGGAAAGCTAGAGAATGCGGATGAAGTTATGAAAGCTTGTCCGAAGAATGCCTTAAAAATAGATGGAGAAAAAGTTTCTGTGACGCTAGACTGTGATCTATGCAAAGAGTGTGTGAAGATAACAAAACCCAAAGGTTTGCTAGAAATTGAGGGTGACCCTTCAAAATTCATATTTAACGTAGAAAGCATTTCTGGTTTGAAACCTGAAGAGATTGTTTCAATTGCTGTAGACATTCTAAAGGAAAAGGTAAAGGACTTTGGAAAGGAAATTAGAAAATTGAAGTAATCAAGTTTATAAACTTCTTTTTCTATTTTTAAATCACGCGGACGTAGCCAAGTCTGGTCTAAATGTACGCAGAGCGTACAAGATAAGGCGCAGGACAACCTGCTGTGCGATACTTAAGATCGGACGCTTAAGTTTTGAAACGCTACTTAGCGTTAGTGAGAAATCCTGTGGGTTAGTCCCTCCGTCGGTTCAAATCCGGCCGTCCGCATTCTTTTTAAGCAATACAAAAAGCTTTAAAAATATAAAAGATAAAACAGATTAACATGCCAAAACCAACAGGACCAACAAATCCTATAATTAAAGCGCTAATAGAAGACATTCGTAACCGCGGTTATCGAGAAAACATACCTTTCTTGATTAAGCTGGCGGATGAATTGGAAAAGCCAAGAAGAGATAGAGCAGAGGTTAACTTATCAAAATTAAACAGGGTTTGCAAGGAGAACGAGACCGTGGTTGTTCCAGGCAAACTTCTCTCTTCTGGAATTCTAAAAAAGCCCTTGAGAGTAGCAGCAGCGAGTTTTTCCATGTCTGCAATAGAAAGCATTCAAAAAGTTGGAGGAAAGACCTTAACCATAGGAGAGCTAATCAAGGAAAATCCAAAGGGAACAAACGTTAGGATAGTGATTTAATGATAGTTGATGCTGAAGGAGCAATATTAGGAAGACTTTCAACAAAACTTGCAAAAGAATTGCTTAAAGGAGAAAATATTATTGTTATTAACACCGAGAAGGCTATCATTACAGGAAATCCTGATTCAACTGTAAGGAGATTTTTTGAAAAAAGAGAAAGAGGAGATCCAAACAAAGGACCATTTTACCCAAGATACCCTGACAAACTTTTAAAAAGAGTGGTAAGGGGAATGCTTCCTCACAAAAAAGATAAGGGAAGAAGAGCCTTAAGAAGGCTAAAGGTTTTCATAGGAAATCCAGATGATTTAAAAGGCAGTAAAATAAGCAAAACAGAAGAAGATATTAGCTGCAAGTATATAACTGTTAAGGATTTATGTAAGAAACTAGGTGCTAAACTTGACTAAGAAAAAAGAGTTGATACAAACAATAGGCAAGAGGAAAAAGGCAGTGGCAAGAGCTGTTGCAAAACCTGGAAAGGGTATTATTTTAATTAATGACAAATCTTTAGAAGTTTTTGAGCCAGAAATGCTAAGGTTAATGATAAAAGAGCCTTTGATTTTGTCTGGAAAGGTTGGAAACGATTTGGATATAACCGTCAACGTCGAGGGTGGGGGAATATTTGGACAGGCCTCTGCTATTAGACAAGCCATAGCAAAAGCTCTGGTTGAATATGATAAAAATTTAAAAGAAAAATTCTTGGAATATGATAGGACTTTGCTGATAGCTGATTCGAGAAGAACAGAACCTCACAAACCTTCGTGTAGCAAACGCGGCCCTCGTAGGCACAAACAACGCTCGAAGAGATAATTAATTTTAAAAACTTTAAATTTGGATATTACTTATTTATTAAGGTGATATAAACGATTATTCCAATTCGTTGCATAAGTTGCGGTAAGCCTGTTGGGCATTTATGGGAAACTTTCCAGAAGAGGGTTCAGGCAGGAGAAGATCCGAAAAAAGTTTTGAATGAACTAGGATTAAAAAGATATTGCTGCAGATCTTTGTTTCTAACTCATGTTGATACGTACAAGCAGGTAGCAAAGTACAAGAGATAGAAATGCTTGAAATTTGGTTGTATAGCTTGCTAAGCGTGTTCTTTGTAAGTTGCATTTCTCTTATAGGTTTGTTTACTTTTTCAATGAAAGAAAAAGCATTAAGAAAAATACTTCTATATCTTGTTAGTTTTTCAGTAGGTGGGCTACTTGGAGATGCCTTTATTCATCTTTTGCCAGAATCAATAAAATTAAACAATGAACTATCTCTTTCTTTTTTCATTCTTCTTGGAGTGATAGTTTCATTCATTGTTGAAAAATTTGTTCAGTGGAGACATTGCCATATACCAACATCCAAAGAACATCCACACCCATTTGCAATAATGAACATGATAGGAGATTCTGTGCATAACTTCATAGACGGTTTAATAATAGGTGCTAGCTATTTGACATCTATACAGATAGGAATTGCTACAACCCTAGCAGTCATGTTTCACGAAATTCCTCAAGAAATGGGTGATTTTAGCGTTCTTATTTACGGCGGTTTTAAAAGAAATAAAGCATTGTTCTTAAATTTCATTACAGCTTTAACAGCAGTAGCAGGAACAATAATATCTTTAATCGTTGGTTCTTATGTTAAAAACTTAACAAACTTTCTTTTACCATTTGCAATCGGAAATTTCATTTACATTGCATCGTCTGATTTGATACCAGAGCTGCATAAGGAGACCAAACCATCAAAATCTTTTATGCAGCTTTTGATGCTTTTATTGGGAATAGGAATTATGTATTTGCTCTTGTTTATAGAATAATTTTTATGAAAATAAGCGTCACTGTCATACCAAACTCAAAGACTTCTGAAGTCATTAGAATTGATGAAAGCAAATATAAGATAAGAGTGGATGCTCCTGCTGTCGAGAGCAAGGCTAACAAGCGTTTGATTGAAATTCTATCCGAGTATTTTAATGTTCCAAAATCTTCTGTAAAAATTTTAAAAGGTTTTAAAACCAGAAATAAGTTAGTTAGCATAGATAGTTTATAATATGGGCTCGTAGTATAGCTTGGTCTAGTAAACAATGTCTAGATTACACGCTTGGGGTGCGTGTGACAGGAGTTCAAATCTCCTCGAGCCCATTAATTAATAAATTAGTGATTAAATGAAAACTAAACTAAAAGAATTAGAAAAATTAGGTTTATTGATTTATTTATGTGAAGGTACAAAATCAAAAAGGCAAAATAGATGCGATCCAGAACAAATTGAATTTGTATCAACAGACCCTCTTCTTATCATAATTTTTATTAAATTCCTTAGAAAGATATTAGATATAAAAGAAAATAAGTTACGTGGTAGATTACAAATTCATGAAGACGTTAATGAAAAAAGGGCTAAGAAATACTGGTCTAAAATAAGTGGAATTCCAGTAACACAATTTCAAAAATCAATAATAAAGGAAATTAAACAACAAAAAACCCATTATAACAAATTAAATTATGGAACATTTGTTGTAAGATATGCATCTAAAGAGAAATATAATCAACTTATCCAAATGCTAATGATACTCAAACAAAAACTTAAACGTGATATGGGTTAAAAATCCGGGCGGGCCCACTTTTTAAATTCCGGATTATAATTCTATTTATGAAGATAGATATAGTGATTGGTGAAGATAATTTTTCTGAACAGATAGCAAAACAAATTAATGCAAAATTTATAAAAATTAGAACTACTGTTTTTCCTGATAATGAGATAAAACCTGCGCTAGAAGCTGAGAAGAATATAAAAGATAGTGTCGTATTGCTTGTTTCGAGGTCAAACAGATTTAAGCCAAATATAAACGACAGCATAATGAAAATTTTCCTTGTCGCATCATTATTAAACGAGATGGGAACAAAACAAATAAATCTTTTGATTCCTTGGATGTACTATTCGAGGCAAGATAAACAATTCCTATCAGGTGAGCCGAAATCATTAAATAACATTGCAGAATTATATGAGAATCTTAACGTTTCCCACATCTTCACGGTTAACTCTCATTTGTTTGGAAAAGAAACTCCGCTTCAGAGTTTCTTTAGAGAAATAAAAATTCATGATATAACTCCTGTAGCAATTTTTGCAGAATATTTAAAAACTAAAAACCTTTTAAATGCTATAGTTATTGGCCCTGGAAAAGGAGCAGAAAAAATGGTTAAAGAACTGGCAGATTTACTTGATATTTCTTTTGAATGTTTAGAAAAAGAAAGAAACCACGTTACGAGAGAAATAACAATGAAACCTTCTAAAACAAATTTAAAAAATAAAGATGTTATAATTTATGATGATGTTACAGCAAGTGGTGGAACTCCTATTAAAACATTTGAGCTGGCAAATGATTACAACCCAAGAAGAATTTTTATAGCATTACCTCATCTAATATCTAAAGAAGGAATAGAAAAATTATCTAATCTTAAACCTACTGAAATAGTTACAACAAATTCTTTTATGTCTGAAGAACCTAAGAAATTTACAGAACTAACTTTAATTCCATTGATTTCTAATTACATAAAGAAATCATTTCTTTAATAAAACAACTCTACTATCTCTTTTCTCATCAGCAATTTTATAGCCAGTTGAATTTGCAATTTTTTCAGCAAATTCTTTTATTTCTTCATGAGTTGGCATAGTCGAGTAAGCTAATCTTTGCCTTGAAAAACCTACGCTCATAAAACTCTTAATTTCCAAAAAATTAGGCAAGGCTTTTTCAATTAATTTAGCATATTTTTCAGGTTCTAACATGTTTAAGTCTCTAACCATCGTTAATCTAATAACTTTTCTTGTCTTAATGTCTGGAAACAATTCTAAAGTTTTGTTCAACCTTTCCCAAGCATCTTTTACCAAAGGTTTTTGAACTTTTTCAAACATTTCTTTGCTGTTGCTACACAACGAGACGTAAAGTTGAGTTGGCAAAGTTCTCAAAGCTTCTAATCTTTCTGGAAAAGTGCCGTTAGTTACTAAAAAAGTTTTCATATTTCTTTTGTGAAATTCTGCTATTAAATCAGAAAGCTTGCTGTAGCAGGTTGGCTCACCGCTCAATGAAATGGCAACGTTGCCAGGCATGTAAGCTTCTTTAAGGTATTTTTCATCATGCGGTATTCCGCCTAAGCCTGATAAAAGCTGTTTTTGAGCCTCTATAAGGCCTTCTGCAATAAACTTTGGTTCATCTTCTTCAGCAATTTTTTGACCAAGTGTAAGCTCGGTTGCTCGCCAGCAGAATTGGCATCTTAATGAACACCAAGAAACAGAAGGTGTGCATTGCAAGCATCTATGGCTCTTTATTCCGATGTCTCCGTAGAACTTTTCTTTGTAGCAATGCTCCTTTCCGCCGGTTTTAATAGACTTTTTAGTCCATAGGCAAAGCTTTGCAGCAGAGTGATTTCCTACTATTTTGTATCGTTGCCTTAAAAGAATGCTCTTAACATTTTCAGGAATCATAATAAAGATTTTGTAGCAAACTTTAATAAATATCTTAACCAATAAATCCTTATGTCAAAGAGAAAAACTAGGCATATTAAAAGAATTAAGAAGAAAATTAAGAAAGAGAGATTCGGTGGATATAAAATATATCCAGATGAAGCTTTGAAAAAAATAATAGGAAATAAACCATTATCGCCTACTAAAATGACAAAAAAAATTTGGAATTATATTAAATCTAAAAAACTTTCAGTAAAAAAGGCTAAGATACATAAAAAAGTTAAAATAATCTCTAAAATAGAGAAAATCAAGGCAATTCTTCATCCTATTAAAAAAATTTCTGAAAAACCAGTTGAGGAAAAACCAAATGAAGAAAAACCCTCAGAAATTCTACCGAAACCAAAACAGGAAGAGATAAGGCAGGTTATAGTATCTTTCCCAGAAAGAACTAATGTTAAATATTCCTTGATAGAACCGTTTGCTTATGCTGATATAAAATACGATGAAAAGGAAAAGGAGTTTGTTTATAATTTAATAGAACCAGTACTTAGCAAGGAAGATGAAAAAACATATGAAAAAATAGTAAATGGATTAATGGAAATACTTGATATAGAACTTTCTGCTGTAAAGAAAAAAGAAGAAGCTTTAGCCTATCTAGAGAATCAGATTAAAAAAGTATTGGAAGAATATGAAATTAAACTTTCTAAAGAAAATTTCCTTAAAATTTTATATTTTGTTCAAAGGAACTTTGTTGGGTTAAACGAAATCGAGCCGCTAATGCAGGATCCTTACATAGAGGATATCTCATGCGACGGAACAGGTATACCAATCTATATTGTTCATAGAAAATACGGTTCAATAAAGACTAACATAGCTTTTAATGATGTCAAGACTCTTAGAGGATTTGTAGTAAAACTTGCTGAAAGATCTGGGAGATTTATATCTTATGCAGAACCCTTATTGGATGGATCCTTACCAGATGGTTCTAGAGTCCAAGCCACTTATGCTAGCGATGTTACAACTAGAGGTCCTTCGTTTACAATAAGAAAATTTGTCCAAGAGCCATTCTCACCCATAGATTTGTTAAATAAAAAAACTGTTAATAGCGATATTTTAGCATTTTTATGGCTAGCAGTTGAAAACGGATCTTCTATTTTAATTTCTGGTGGCGCGGGTACAGGTAAAACTACTATGTTAAATGCTTTGCTGATGTTCGTTCCAACTGAATCAAAAATAATAACCATAGAGGATACTCGCGAGCTAAACATTCCTCATGAGAATTGGATACCTTCTGTTACAAGAGTTGGATTTGCAAAGGGTTATGGAGAGGTTACAATGTTTGATTTGCTAAAGGAAGCTTTCAGACAGACGCCAGACTATGTTATAGTTGGAGAAGTTAGAGGAGCAGAAGCATATGTTATGTTTCAGGGAATGGCATCTGGCATTTCAGCAATGGGAACAATGCACGCCGGCAGAGTCGAGGACGTTATTTACAGGCTAGAGACACCGCCCATAAGCCTGTCACCTGCTTTGATTGATACTCTAGACTTGGTTGTAATTATGATTCACGCAAGAGAAAAAGGAGAGTCTGCTAGAAGAATGAAAGAGATAGTTGAGATAGAGTCTGTTGATCAAACAACAGGAAAGGCTAGGACCAATCAAGTTTATCACTGGTCTGCTAATACTGACATATACGAATACAACGGAGTTTCTTATCAATTACAAGAAATAGCTGCTCATAAAGGTGTTGAGTCAACAGAATTAATTAAAGAACTGGAAAAAAGAAAGGTTTTGTTAGATTGGATGCAAAAAAACAATATTAATAATTATAAGGATGTTGTTAGAATTTTAGCAGATTATAGAAAAAATCCTGAGAAAGTTCTTAAGGATGCAGGAATTACAATTTAAAATAGTTGTAAGCTTCTGTAATGTTTTCAACTTCTATTACAGGTATACCAGCATCTTTTCCTATGTTAACTGTTATTTGCTTGTATGTTGTTTCGCAGAAAATAAAGCCGCCTGTTCTTGTGCATGTTTCTTCAGGCTTTAAGGATGTTTGCTCGCCTTGACCTTTAGGGACGAGAAATAGCTTAGCTCCTATTTCCTTTGCTGTCTTTGCTTTTTCTAAAACACCGCCTATTTCACCAATAGCTCCATCCTCATTTATGGTTCCGGTTATAACAACATCATTTCTTATCTTTTCATTTTTTAAAGCAGCGATAGTTGCTACTGTTAATGCAGCTCCTGCAGACGGGCCACCAACCAATGTTGCATTGGTTTCTATAGAATAAATTAAATCATAATTGCTTGCATTTATTTTTGTTATATTTTCCGCAACAGTTTTAGCTATCTGAATAGATTGTTGAGTATCCCACCAGAACACTATTTTTTCTATATTTGTTAGCGCCTTTCCATTTCCTGGTTTTGCTTCAACTATTAATGGAGTTACTACTCCATTATTGTTTTGGTCAACTGCTACAAGATTAATTTCAACACGGGAATAAACAGGTTCTTTTATGTTATAGGCGTTGGTTTGCGGAGTCTGCACAGGCTCTTTAGTATAAAATATTGTAAAATAATAATAAGTTGATAGACTTCCTATCAAGATTCCAATTAAAAGAACAGCCACTAAACTTTTTCTATTGGATTGCTGTTGATATTTGTATTTCATAGGTATATTTGATTTTTAAAATTATTTAAAGCTTAAAATGCAGAGGAGCGCTCTTGGTGGATACTAAAAACCTATGAAGCTAACCCTCTTAACCTTCTCCACTTCGCTACCCTCTGAACACCAACACTATGGATTAGACTTGCTCGGTTCCCCGCCTCAGTCGGTTCACCATAATTTTAGTTCCAGAGGACGAAGCTTCTCGGTTGGCTAAAAGGACTTCATAAACTCTTAGCATCGCCCTAAAGCTTCGACTCGGCCATAAAGACCATTTGCCGATAGTAGACGAGGCCTAGCCGTCCAGGTCTATCCTCTGCAAAAATAAGTTAAATTTCAGAAGTATTTAAATATACTTTGTTAAGGAATACAATAAATTTAAATAGCTAATTACGAAACTTCTATTCATGGCAGCAGATCCAAGGACGATAGCATTTTGGTTCATAGGGGCGATTTGTGTATTTACAGGAGCTTTGATAGCTGGTTCGGTTGAGCCTTCTGTTTTAGGCGCTACCACGACTTCAGTAGCAGTTGCTTACATAATAGCATTTGTTTTAATATTGATTGGTGGCATGTTCTGGATATCTACAGCTATTATTCAAGCGGAAGAATCATAGTTTAGTTTCAGGATAGCATTTTTTCTTAAAGAATCTATTTACGAGTATTCCTTCGGTTTCGTTTATAGTAGCTACTATTGAACCGCCTTCTGGGGTTGTTCTATTCTCAAAAAATAAAGTTCCTCCTGTTTTGTTTGTAATATTCATGCCAAAATATTCTAGCCTATTTCTTGAAGACGTAATGGTAAATCTAAAAACCTTTACTTTGCTGTAAGAAGAGCCTTGAGGTTCAAATTCATAGCTTATATCGCTCATAGCGGTGCTAAATGTATTTTCTATAGAGCACTGAAAATAACTTAGATTTTGGTAAAAATAAATTAAACCAGATATTAAAATTACTAAAAATATTATTATTAAAATATCTGCTTTCTCCATAATATAATTTATATTATTTATTAAAAGAGTCTTCTTTTATACCAGAAAGATTTTAAATCCTGATTTTTCTATAGAACTTCTGTTTTTCTAAATTCAAAATGCCTTAAAGGATATACCTTACTTAAACTTTTCCTTACTTTGCTTTGAAGAACACCGTCTATTAATTCCCTTAAGAATTCCTCTGTTTTTAACTTGCTTAGCTCGCTTATTACAATTTCCCTTATATTTCTTCTTATTTCAGATGCAACATTTTGACTAACGCTTCTGTTTGAGATTGCTATTGTTTTAACCCTAATCTTGTTGTCTAGGAGATTTATCACATCGTTTGTGTCTATTCTGGTTGTTCTGCCTCGGACTATTCTTGATAAAAAGTCCTTTGTGCAATCATGCCCAACAAACTTTGTTACTGCTTTGTTATCCTTTACATCCTCAATCTTAAAGTAGAATTTTAAATAATACTTGTTTGGATCGCCTGTTATATCTGTCAGACTGGCCTCTACAACTCTTCCCTTAAGCTGGCTAGGCTCGATAGCCATGGTTTCTCCTATAATAAAATCTCCAAAAAAATTAGGTGCAACAATTTGATACCACTCTTTACCCTTAAGCTTTGAAGCCATAGAGATTAAATATAGTTTATAACTTTATAAATCTTAATGGAATGAATTCGAAGATTATTCGAAGTTTAAGCACCATATTCTGCTCTTATTTCACTATCAGACAAAACTCTATTGAATATCTTGACTTCGTCTATTATCCCATGGTAGCCACTTCCAGCATAACCATCTCCTATTGTAACTGGCTCGCTACTTACACTTGGATTTGCCCAAGAACTACCACCTTCTCCTTGGTCAGTACCGTTTTTATACAGCCTAATTGAATGTGCGGATACGTTTCTTACTAGAGCAACGTGAACCCATTGGTTATTAGCAAAGATGTTGCCCCACCACCTATTCATATAGCCATCTGTCTCTCCACCATTAGGACCCTGATAATAATCAAGACTTCCATCTGTTTCTTGAGTCAGGGCAAACTCTCCACAATATGCTTTATCAATTGGGTTTTCTCTAGCTTCAGCAACATTTGTTGGGTAGGTCCAGAAAGAAATTGTCATATCCCCAGTTAGTTGTAATGAGGAAGGATTTCCTATATTAACATAATCATTAATTCCATCAAACCTTAAAGCCTTTCCATATTTGCCGTCAACCCATCCTGAAGAGGCTCTATTAATTCTTTGGTCATCAGTAGGCATACTATCCCATTGATAAACAAAGAACTTGTCAAATATTGCATCATTGTCTGCGTTTGGAGTCTGCCATGAAAAATATTGCATAAAGCAAGCGTATTTTGCTCCTTTAGGTATGTAAGGTATGTCACCCTCCTCAGTCGGTTGATTAGGGTCACCAGAAGATGGTTGCCACACGAAAGACTTTATTTGCCACCCATTACCTGCATCAACATCTAACTCTGTAGAAAATGCCCACCTTCTAGAAAGATAATCACCGTTTGAATCGTAAAAAATAAATGTTTGATCTCCATAAGTCGGTTCATCTCCTTTTATATAATATTGAAAATTTCCACCCTCTAGATATTTATTTTCATCTATTGAAAACAAATAATCACAATCATTAATTTGAATGTCACCCATAAATGAAGAATCGGTAGTTATTGACATACGAATAGCAGAGCTCCCATCTTTAACTATGCTATTTTCTTGTAATGTCAACATTTTACTTGAGGTATCATAATCATAACCTACATCCCATTTATCTGGCCTTTCAATTCTATGATTAGCATCTGTGTTATCAACTAAAGACCATGGATCTTCCAAAGAGGGATTACTTGCAATAACGTCCAAAGGATAAATATTCTGAAGAGAACCATCATTATGATATGAAGAAGAATCATAAGCAATTGTTCCTGAGCCTTCATTAAAAGACAAAGAAGCAACTAAATTAGATAAACATGAACCATCTGCTTGACAAGTTTGGCCAGAAGGACAACCACATTGAGAACATTTATTAATCAAGTTACCACTATCACAGTATTGCGGTTTGGTAGAAGAGCATGAACCGTAGGCAGTGCCGTCAGAGCAAGTTTGAGCGCCTCCATACTCGCTTTGGACCTCGTTTGATGTTAAAGCTCTGTTGAATATCTTGACTTCGTCGATTGTACCGTTGAAGAAATACCAACCATCGTTTGTATTAGGCCAGTATTGGGCATAGCCGTTTCCAACATATACATAATTGTAAGGACCTTCAGGTGTAATTGTAGTGTCGGTTCCAATAAGCTGACCATCCAAATATAATTTTTGATATGTGGTACTGTTAATAACAAATACTGCATGATGCCAATTATTATCATTTACCGCTACAGAACTTTCAAGACTGGGTATACCACAACAAATTCCACCATGTAATTTTCCGTTTGTCTCGACATACAAGAAAGGATCCCAACTGCTCGGTGAACTTGAATAGGGCACGTCTTGTTCGGATAACAAGGTTCCACTAGTTGATGTCTTAAACCAGAGCTCTGCGGTCCAGACATTGTTTGACGGTAGGACTATTTTCGAAATGTTAACATATTTATTCGTTCCATCGAACTGCAAAGCACTTCCAGATTTCCCAGCAACCCAAGCAGGACCGTTAATCAGAGTTCCAGAGTTTCCATTTCCGGAAGAATCATAAGCTGTTGTTCCTGAACCTTCATCAAAGTGCCAGATAGCAGCGACTGTGCCGTTGCGGTAAAGTTCTTTTATTTCGTCTGCTGACAAACTTCTATTCCATATTTGGACTTCATCTATAGTGCCTCCTTGGAATGAGTCAGTACAAGAAGGGTCATAAATTCCAACATGAAAACCACTAGCAGTACCAAATGTACCGTAAACATTTGCGGAATTTATCAGATCGCCATTAACATATATTGTTTGTGCTGTGGAATTCAGAACATAGGTAATGTAATACCATGTATTCTGATAAAATGTATAGCTTGCCGTTAAATGATTTTCCAAGTTCGAGGAGTTGGCGAGACTGACATCCATTTCATTTCCTTCTTTTCTAAACCAAAGACCACTACAGCAACCTGGAGACGAATATTGCGAGTTAATATGTAAAATTGTTCTAGGGTAAGAGGAGCCTGTATTTACCCATGTGCTGTAAGTAAATGGACCAGATAAGATAGATGTTAGGGAAGGATTCATCGTAGCCTTGACATCTGTTCCACTCTGAACGCAGGATTCTGGGAGTGAGCTGCTAAAGTTAATCGCGTTCCCGAGGCGGCCGTTAGTCCAAGAGACATTGTTCAGGTCCGTAAATATAATGGTGTTTCCATTGCCTGAAGAGTCTGATACTGTCATTCCCGAGCCCTCGTCAAACTTCCAGTAAGCAGCTAGATTTGATTTACAGCTCCCGTCACCTTGGCAGGAATAACCAATCGGGCATCCACACTGCTGGCAGTTATTTACAAGATTACCGTTGTTACAGTACAGCGGTTTGGTAGAAGAGCATGAACCGTAGGCAGTGCCGTCAGAGCAAGTTTGAGCGCCTCCATACTCGCTTTGGACCTCGTTTGATGTTAAAGCTCTGTTGAATATCTTAACCTCGTCGATTTTACCGTTGAAGTATCCATATGAACCAGGGCAGACGAAAATATAAGTGTCAAGCCCTATGACTAAATCGGAGCTAGTCGCTATTGATGGATTCCCAGATGAGGAACCTGCTTGAACACCATTGACATAGACTACTACATTACCATTATTGTAAGTGGCTGCAACATGCGACCATTGGCTGGTTGAGACGGAACTGCTCGCTGCCGTACCGCTTGTGTTTGCATAAAATGTTGGCACCATGTTAATCAAATCAAAAGTAAACCCTCTGTAAGTCCCTTGCTGATTAGTCTTTGCCGCGGCAATTGGTTGGTTGCAATTACTTGTTGTAGGGTTGACCCATGCTGTAACAGTTAGCTGTTGTGAAGAATTGAAAGAATTTAATGTCGATGAAGCAGGAAGTGAGACGTATGTGCCAGAGGTAGTTCCGTTGCCAGCATAGCTAAATTGTAAACTACTCCCAAATCTACCTACAGCCCAGGTAGGGTTATTAAGTAAAGTTCCACTATTTCCATTCCCAGAAGAATCATAAGCTGTTGTTCCTGAACCTTCATCAAACTTCCAGTAACCAATCAAACCAGTCCCTCCACCGACTCCTGCAACAGGTTGTATTGCAACTGCTCCTGAAGCAATTGTTACTTTAATTATATCTCCAGGGTTTAAAGAATTCAATAAATTAATGTCCGCAACACCTCCTGGCGAAACTACAGAAGGAGTAACAGTTATGCTGGTATCAATAACGTCATTTACGTATACACTAAAATTTTTTAAATTAACAGTTCCTGTATTTCTTACATAAACATGACCATCAGTCGTTACGGATTCGATACGCATACTAGATAACAAACTAGAAGAAACTTGCTCTACAACTTCTGTTCCGGTTTTGGTCGTTGCCGACATAATCTGAGTAAAGAATAGGTATCCAAAAGAGGCTAGGGATACTGTTATCATTAGAAGCAGAACAGCTACAATAACAGTTGATACCCCTTTCATAATAATACTCTAACTTATTTTACTAAAAAGTTACGTCCTATATTATATTTTCTAATATATCTTTATAAGTTTTTCTTTTAGAATATTTTCGCAAGTTTCTATAAATTTTTCCTCGGTTCCTACAGGTATTGTCCCGCCAGCAGCGTGCTCATGACCACCAGCCCTTCCACCGCAAGCTTTTGCAGCCTCTACAATAACCTCACGTACATTTGTATCTTTAGACCTAGCAGAAATTTTTACACCATCCTCTGCATTTGCTAAACCAATTAATGTTTTTTCAGAGGGTTTGAAAAGCATCGAGACGATGGTTCCGATCATGTTTTCGTTGATAGCATCGCCTGCTATAAGGTAGGTTGCAAATTCCTTTTGCTTAATGCACTGAGGATTATCTTCTATCCAGTTTAGATAATTACTTATAAGTTTTTTATAGCCCTTTACTATTCCTCGTGCATATTCCAAGGCTTTCTTGCTTCCTAAACAAAGAGCAATACCAACCGCTGGCTCGTTCATATTGGCTGTTGCATTCAATATGGTAGCAAATTCCTTTGCATCCTTAAGCTCATCTGGGAACTGACTTAAGGTTAAAACATCTCCAAATATCATTTCCTTTCTAAAGTTCTCATTTTTCAAACTTTCCTTTATTATCGAGTCGGCAAGCTTTGTTTTTTCTTCAATTGTTAAGTCACTTAAGGTTCTCCATCTTCCATTTTCCTGAGACTTTATCCCAATCTCAGATAAAAACTGAATAGCCTTTGACTGCTCTTCAAATCCTGAAATTCCTGAAAGCTCTAAGGCTTTGTATAAAGGACGTGAAAATCTTCCAAACAAATTCAAGTCAGTTTCTATCTTTATCAAAGGGGTTTCAAATATTTTCGAGTTAACAGAGTAGTTAGTGTCTCCTATGGTTCCAACTATTGCCAAAGGTGCTAGCGAGTTGTGCTGTAAAACTTCTTTTACAAGCAAATAAGCAGTTCCAGAACCTGAAAGTTCTAAGTCAAAGTTTAAAGGGTTGATATGAATCATTCCTTCGGAAGAGCCTTCTATTTCATGATGATCAATTACTATGATATCGCAGCTTAATTCTTTTAAAACATCCAAGTAACCAGACCCAATGTCAGTAAATATAACAAGGTTTGGCTCTCTTTTCTTTAAAATTTTTATTAGTTCAGGTTTTATTCCCTTTATAATTGTAATTTGAAAGGTTTTCCCTAGTTCAATAAGCATGGAAGCTATCAAAGAAGCAGAACAAATACCGTCAGCGTCCAAGTGAGAAACGATTTGTATTAAAGAGTCAGCAGATTTTATTTTTTCAGAAGCCTTGTTTAGCAAATCCATTAGTTCTTTCATTAAGATAATATTGCAGTTAACTAATATATTATTTTTTATTAGAAACTAAAGGGAAATTTAAGGATTATTATTTAACTGATTTTTTAACCCAATTTAGAAATTCATTGTTTCCGTCCATCTTGAAAAAGGCAATTATAGGACATTCATCACTATGAATTTTTTTAACTTCAGAGATTATTTTTGATTTATTTTTTAACAAAGAAAAAGCTTGTATATTATAATAATCTTCTTCCACAATTTTACCTTTCCACCAATATCTTGAAGGTCCTTTTATAATTAAGGAGCCAGCAATAAGTTTTTTCTTAACCAATTCATCTGAGATATTATTTGCTTCTTCTCTATTTGTTGCACTTATTAAAACTTGACAAAATTCTTCTTTCATATTATCTTATTTCTCAGTTTCAATCAATAGTTTTGCTCTTTCAGGTTCGTATACAAATCCTTTTGGAAGCCTTCCTTCTCTAACATAATATTTTATTAGTCTTCTTATTTTGCTTTCCAAAAGCTCTAAACCATGCTTAGAGGTGTAATCTTTTTTATGCTTTGTCAAGTGATTCCTAAGATTTACTGCATTTTTTAATAAATTAAAAAGATCTTCAGGTATTTTAGATAAAAGGTCATTTTCCTCTAGAATTTGAGTTATGGTTTTTTTTGTTGTATTCTTAACAGAGGGAATTCCATATTGGTCTCTAAGAATCCTACCAATTTCTGCTGTGCCTAGGCCATCTTTACGAAGCTTTAAAACAAGCCTTTCTACTTCCTTGTCATTGTACTCAACCCATTTAGCTGTTGTACTAGGCTTTTTGCTTCTAGCCTTACCTTTTTTTCTTGAATGCATCCTAGCCATTTACTCACCAATAAATTGAGATATTATATAAACAACTATGCCAACCATAACAAAAAATGCCCCAAAAACTGCAATAAAAACTGTTCCTTGAACAAAGCTACCTAGGCCGATTCCAGCTGAAACCATTATCGCAGAGACTACTATTACCAGAAAGCTTATGTTCTCTGCAGATTCTCTTTTGTTTGAACCTTTAATCCATTTTTTAAAATTAAATCTTTCTTTATGTTCTTCTTGTTTCTTTTCAACTTCATGCTTTACTTCAGTTGCTTCGTTCATCTTTTAACATACCTTCCTCTTTTTTCTATATCATTTAAGGTACCCAAAACTTTATTAAAGTTATCATTTGTTTGTTTATAACCTTTTATAAAACTTTCCCATAATAAGTCTAAATACTTGAAATGGGTTGACTTAAAGGCTTCCTTCAGGACAGACAAATCAGTTGCTTGATTTTCTATTCTATTAGAGAATTCACCTAAACCAAAATCAATAAAGAATATTTTATCGTCCTTTAAAATCATGTTGCTAGTTGTCAGGTCGCCATGAACAATACCGTTTTTATGCAACAAACCAACCTTCTTTCCTAATTCTTCTGCTACTTTTTTCCTGTTTTCATTATTGGTTTCATTTAAAAATTCTTTCAGTCTCTTTCCTTCTATGAAATCCATTATTATTTTAAAATTATTTTCATCAACTGAGAAAATTTTTGGTGTCTCAACTCCAACTCTCTTAGCCTCGTTCAATAATTTTGTCTCTTTCCTAGTCCTAAGTTTTCTTAATTTTTCATCAATTTCCTTTAATCTGTAGTTTTTCTTAACTCTTTCTTTGACTAAATGATTATCTTGAAGATATAAAATTGCTTCTGCTCCATGCTTAATTATTTTCATAAAAATCTTTTTAATATATCTTTAACATCTAGAAGATTTTTTGCAATATAATCAGCTTCTTTAAAATCTCCTAAAGCAATTATTTTTATATTTGCATTTTTTGCGCACTGAACATCATAAATAGTATCTCCAACATAAAAGCATTGAGTTGGCAAAAAATTTAATTTATTTAATGTAAGCTGTAATGTTTCTGGGTCTGGTCTTGATTTTGAGACTTCACTTCCAGTAGTTACAGCATCGAAATATTTCTTCCAATTAAGTATTTCTAATGTTTTATTTACAACTTCACCACTTGTTCCTGAAGCTAGTCCGATCTTTACTTTACCTTTCAAGAAATTTAATAACTCATCAGAATAAGGCATTTTCTTTATTTCATTTACTTCTTTCAATAGAACTTGATTTCTTTCTGTTATCATTCTTTTTATTTCCGCGTCTGTAGCATTGGTAGCAAAATTCTTAAAAATTACATAATCAAATGCTCCAAATTTTGATAAAACATCTTCTGGCTCAGGGTAAATTCCTCTTTTATTCAATGGAATTATATAAGAATCAACATGTATTTTATGACTATCAGCTAATGTTCCGTCTAAATCAAATATAACAGCTTCTGTTTTCATAATATCACAGCGGAATCTCACAACAGAATTTTTCTAACATTTTCTTAGAATAGTATTTTGGGAGAAGCTTGTTATACCACAAATCAAAAACTATTTTCTGATCAGTCTTTGGCATTGGCCTTCCTTCTTTTTCTTTCTGTCTTATATTGATTATTGCTCCAGGATAATCTTTTATAATAAGCATCTCAACCCTTAGAGGCAAGTTCTTGTTGAGTATTTGCAGCATTTCAATAAATTCTCCAACTTTCCTTTCAGTGTTATTTGCATAGACCAATGCTGGGAGATAGACGTAAAAGTCAGTTTTCCAGCTCAAAAGAAGTTTAGCTGTTTCAAACTGCTTCTCATAGAACTTTGGTTCAGCACCCGTAAGCATAGAGAAATCTTCTTTACAGACTCCTTTGAAACAACCAACAACCCCAACATTTCTTTTTTGCACAATCGATTTTAAATCACTCTCAATATTTTCAAGATATTTATTCGTAGAAAGATTTGTGTCTATCCAGAGATAAACTCTCAAGTCTCTTTTTTCAATTTCATTATAAATATCAATTATTATTTCAGGTATTATTGTTGGTTCACCACCGGTAATTCTTATTACATTCATAGGTTCCTTGGATTTAGATTTTGCAGATAAGAAGTATTCTATTATTTCTTTTGGAGAGAAAAACTTTCCAAAAGTTGGATTAGCTAAATTTATTTCAGGTGGAACATAGCAGAAATTGCAAGAATATGTGCAACCGCTTACTTGCACCGCAAAAACTTTGTTATAATCTTTTGGATCTTTTGTTTCCCTTCCAAATGCATTCGCAGCAGAGTAAGGTGGGTTTTGATATTCTAATTTTTTAATTTCACCGATGGGTCTTGACCAGAAATTATCTACAAGACCTAAAAATTTTGTAGACCAAACTTCTTTGAAAGAAGCGTTTAGCCACTTGTTTTCAAACTCATTATCACCACTAATGTAATTCTTATACCTAAAATAGGCATCAAGAATCTTATTGGGATCAGCCTCTTGAGCACTTCCAGCTATTCTGGTAATTAGATATTTCCCATTCTTTATCATTTTAGACCTTACTAATTCAGCTCTTTTTTCTGGACCAAACATAAAAATCACTAGTGGGCGAGGAGAGATTCGGACTCTCGACCTCCACGATTGACCTGTTGTTTATCAGCGTGGCGCTTTTGGCTTTTATCTACCAGACTAAGCTACCCGCCCATGAAATAAAATAATATTCTAATACTTTTAAATATGAATTTAAGTCTTTGGTTTTAATTTAGAAATAAAGTAAGTTATTACTACAGAGATAATAGTTACTATAATCGCAACATAATATTTGTAAATAACATTTCCTACTGATGGAAAGAGAGTATCTATAGTTGTTTTGATAGCGTCGTTCCAGCTTAAAGCAGCTACCAAACCTAAGGCAGAGATTATAAGTGTAGCAAAGTTTTCTCTAAAAGCCTTTGTAAATTTAGAAACCTCATGATTTATAATTAAACTTCTTTTTTGTTGCTTCCAGTTAGTCTTAGGAATTACTTTACTAGAATCATTTGTTATTTTTTCTTCTGCCACAAAATCACGGGGTTATTTATTAGTAGAAGCATATTTTTAAAGATTTTTATTCTCTAGAAAAATGGACCGAGGGGGATTTGAACCCCCAACTTCTACCTTTTTTGATTTATTGCGAAGGTAGCGATATCGGAACTGATATCTTCCGTTGATCTACCGGCCCATATTTAAATTATAACATAAAACATAATTTATATGCTCATCTCAGCTATTGGAGACTTGGATATTTTAGGTATGGATCTAGAACCCTTTTGGGATGCTATTAAAATAGCAAAGGAGCCAGACTTGTTTCTTTTAGCAGGAGATATCTATGAATATAGAAATCCAGAAATCTATGGCTTGATAATAGACTTTGTTAAATTAAGAAAATGGTCTTGCCCAATAGTTGCTGTTTTTGGAAACAGGGAATTTGATGAGGATATAGACGAGATAAAAAAGATTTCAAAAAGTAGGATAACTTTCTTAGATGATGAAGGCATAGAATTAAAAATAAAAAATAAAAAAGTAGGTATCGTCGGTACGAGGGGTTCTTTAGATTCACCAACATGGTGGCAGTCTACTCACGTTCCGGACATAAGAAAAGCCTACTTAGAAAGAATAAAAAAATGTGAGGAGCTTTTAGAAAGGCTTAAGATAGATACAAAAATTCTTTTATCTCATTATGCACCCACATACAAAACTTTAGTGGGCGAGAATCCAAAAATTTATAACAGCTTAGGTTCAAAAAGATTTGAGGATGTTTTAATTAAAACAAAAACTAATTTTGCTATTCATGGTCATGCTCATTACGGGACTGCTCTAGCTTTTGTTGATTCTATTCCAGTTTTCAATGTAGCTTTTTCAATTAACAGGAAAATTGTTGAAATAGATACTGATAAACTACCTAAACCAGGATTACATAAGTTTGTGAATAAGAATGAAAAATGAAAAATTGCAAAAAATAGCAGAAGAAATAGCAAAATGTGAAGAGTGCAAGAAAGGCAAATTTGGTCTGCCTGTTCCAGGAGAGGGCAATCCATGTGCTAAGGTTATATTCATGGGTGAGGCGGGAGGAGTTACCGAGGCAAAACTAGGTCTTCCGTTTAGGGGAAGGGCAGGAAAGTTCTTAACCAAGATGCTTGATTCGATAGGAATAAAAAGAGAAGAAGTTTTCTTAACTTCGCCGGTAAAATACTATCCAGGGAGAAGAGCTCCAACCTTAGAGGAAATCAGACACGGAATGATTCATACTAGAAAACAAATAGAAATCATAAAACCAAAGATTATAGTGCTACTTGGTAACGTTGCTTTACATGCTTTGATAGATGAAAAATTAAATATCTCTAAGGTTCATGGAAAGATAATAGAAAAAGAAGGTATAAAATATTTTCCAACTTTTCATCCATCAGCTGCCATGAGATTTACTAACGTCAGGATAAGAATGGAAGAAGACTTTAAGAAAATCAAATCTCTTTTGAAATAAAGATTTATTTATTTGCTTTACAAGATTACATAAGTGATTAAATGGATAAAATTTACAATCCTAAAGAGGTTGAACCTAGGATAATAAAATTTTGGGAGGAAAACAAGTTTTTTAAGTTTGATAGGAATAGCACTAAACCAAGTTTTTGCATAGATACTCCACCGCCATTTACAACAGGCATTCCTCATATGGGTCATGTTCTTTGGTGGACTTGGAACGATGTTATTGCTAGGTACAAAAGGGTGAGAGGTTTTAATGTTCTCCTTCCTCAAGGTTGGGATTGCCACGGCTTACCGACAGAATTACAGGTAGAAAGAAATTTTAAGGTTAAAAAAACAGACAAGGAAAAATTCCTAGAGTTTTGCAAAATTTGGACAGATGACTGCATAAAGAAAATGAAAGTAAAAATGATTGAGATGGGTTATTCTTCTGACTGGGACTTTGAATATTCGACTGACAGCAAAGAATATATTGCATTTGTTCAAAAAACCTTGCTAAATTTATTTTACAAAGGTTTGCTAAAAAGAGTAGAGCATCCTGTTATGTGGTGTACTAAATGTGGGACAGCCTTAGCAAAAGCAGAAGTTGGCTACAGGGAGAGAGACGGCGTACTTTATGATATAAAAATTCTAGTTGAAAAAGATCATATTGTTATTTCAACCACTCGCCCAGAGATGATGTCGGCGTGCGTTGCAATTTTCGTTCATCCAGATGATTCAAGATATAAAAGATTTATTAACAAAAAAGCAACTCTGCCAATATCTAACAGAGAAGTTCCGATTCTTTCAAACGAAGAAGTAGATACAACCTTTGGAACAGGCGCTGTTTATCTTTGCACCTATGGAGACGAGTCTGATATTAAATGGCAGAAAAAGTTTAATTTGCCTAGCATCAACATATTAACAGAAGATGGAAAATTAAATGAAAATGCAGGTTTTCTTAAAGGATTAACAATAAATGAAGCAAGAAATAAAATAGTTGAAGAACTTGGAGATTTAGGATTTATAGTTAAAGAAACAAAGTTTAAGCACAACATTCTTTGTCATACTGAAAGAGTTGGTTGCGAGAACCCAATAGAATTTTTAATTAAAAAGCAATGGGCGATTGAAGCCATGAAATTTTCTAAAGACATTTTAGAGATGTCCAAGTCAACCGAATGGTATCCAGATTATATGGAAAAAAGGCTTATAAACTGGGTTGAGTCAATGGACTGGGATTGGATAATCTCTAGGCAAAGAGTATATGGAACGCCTATACCTTTCTGGTATTGCGAGAAATGCGAAAAAGTATTTGCACCAAAGCCAGAAGAATTGCCAGTAAATCCGTCTATCGAAACTTTCAAGGGGAAGTGTGATTGCGGTGGAAGAGTAATTGGCGAAACAGACATATGCGATGGTTGGATTGATTCATCGATAACACCTTTAATAATTTCTGGTTACTGGAAAAATGATGAAACACTATTTAGAAAGTTATATCCAAATGACTTGAGACAGCAAGGACACGATATAATCAGGACTTGGGCATACTACACGATGTTGAGATGTTTCTTGGAGACTGGAAGAAAGCCTTGGAAAACTATTTTAATAAACGGAATGATTCTCGGTCCTGACGGAAGGGAAATGCACAGGAGCATAGGAAATGTTGTAATGCCAGACGATGTTCTTTCAAAGCAAGGTGCAGACACAATAAGAGCTGGATTAATAATGATGGGAGCATTTGGAAATGATGTTCCATTTGCTTGGAAGGATATGAACTTTACATTTAAGTTTTTAACAAAGTTTTGGAACGTATTTAGATTCTCTTCAGAATTCTTGATTAAAACAGAAAACAAGCAGCTGACGCTGATAGACTTTTGGATACTAACGAAACTTCAAAGTGTAATAGAAACCGTCACTAAATATTTTGAAAAGTTTGAGTTTACAGAAGCTTTTGAAACCTTGCATACGTTTTTATGGCATGATGTTGCTGACAATTATTTAGAAATGATAAAATATCGGTTGTTTGAGGACAAAGCTAAGGAATCAGTTATTACCACTTTGTACAATTTGCTTTTAACAGTAACAAAGCTGCTAGCCCCGATTACGCCCTTTATAACAGAGGAAATATGGCAAAACTTTTTCAGAAAGTATGAAAAGGAAATGTCTGTGCACGCTTCTACGTGGCCAATTATAAATGAAGGTTTGATTGATGAGGATGCTGAGGAAATTGGAGATATGACAGTTGCAATAATTTCTAATTTAAGGCAATACAAAAACAGAAGAGGTCTTGCTTTAAACGCACCTGTTGAACGACTAACGATAGAGTGCGATGATAAATGGAAAAAAAGATTAGAAAGGGTTTTTGAAGATATCAGAGGAACCATCAAAGTAAAGGATATTGTTTTTGGTAAAGGAGATATTGTAATTGAGAATTATCCAGTTAAGATAACTGTACTAATATAATTATTTTCTTCCAAACACTCCTTCTATCATGATTTCTTTACATATTCTATCGTCAATCTTTACTCTGGGATCCTTGTAGATGCTGATAAATGTGCTTTGATTTGCGGTATTAATCAAGCTCTGTTGATGTGGCGGATCAATTTCAAAGATAGATTTACCTTCACTAAAAACAAAAACATCTTCAGGAATTATTCTGCTAGGTATGGCTCTAAGAACGCAACTTACCTCTTCCGGTTTGCATCCAAACTCATTAGCTATCGCCGATTCTGCCTTTGTAAGATTTAATGGGTTAGAATAATGATCAATAATAGTCTTAAATCTTACTTCATCTGCAGGATCGTAAGTTATGCAGGTTGCGTGTTCTCCCATCTCTTCTTTTTGTATTCTTTCAAAAAAAGTTCTAGTTCTGCTATTATTCTTTAATAAATGGTTAAGTTCAAACTCTTCAATATCACACAGTTTTTCTATGGTTATTAAATTACCTTCTATTGCAGTTTGTATCGCTCTTTCAAATTGTCTCTCAAAATATCTAACCTTAGGATGAAAATAAACATCGGTGTACATGGCTTGATAAAAACTTTGAAGCGCCTTTACTTGATTTTCCTTTTCTCTATCTTCTATTCCCAAAGTCTTTCCATCGAAAAAATATTTGCGAAATGTGTCAAGGAAGAAAGGCATTTCAGGCCAGCTATAATTTGTTCTGTTAGAGTCAAGAAGAGTATAGCCAGTTTTATCAGGACCAAGAGTATTATGAGATATGATTGGACTTAATGAATTTTGTTTTAAGATAATTTGTTCTATGACTTCTACATCGCCTCCACAACCTTCAATGCAACTTCTTAGATTTCTACCTTTATATTTTTTTTCACTTTCTATAAGTTCTACAGCCCTTAGTTTGTGATCGAACTTTCTTCCTCGCTCATTTTCAATGGCTTCAAGGACAAATTCAGTGGCGTGAGCATTTGGCGGATGACCTATATCATGAAGAAGCGAGGCAATTCTCAAGTTTTCTCTATCTCTCCTGTTTATACATTTTTTTCTGAGCAAGTGACCCGTTATCTCATCTGTAAAATGCTTTACCACACCAGTATGATCATATCTTGTATGCTCTGCACCAGCATATTCTGTATTTACAAAGCTCAGCTGTTTGACATACTTTAGTCTTTGAAAATAAGGGTGATTTATTATTGGTCTGTATGAAGTGCAGTCTACTTCCCTTAAGCTTGTTCTTATTATGCACTCGTCTTCCATATAAAAATTATGAAAGTAAATTTTAAATAATGAACTAATTCATTCTATATTTAAATATCTATTTACAACTCTTTTTAGTGAGACTTATGGAAGAACATATCTACAAATTAAGAAAACTCTTGGAAGAACTGGAAAAAATCAAGGGAAGACACACAGAATTGGTTAGTGTTTATATTCCTACTGGTCATAACCTTCAAGACATTGTTAACATGCTTAGACAAGAATATACGCTGACAGAAAACGTTAAGAACAAGACTGTTAGAAACAATGTGTTAGGTGCAATAGACAAAATACTTCAAGAGTTAAGATTCTACAGCAAGACTCCGGAGAATGGACTGGTTTTATTTGCTGGAAATGTTTCTGAGGTTGAAGGTCAAACTGATATCAAAGTCTGGACAATTGAACCGCCAGAACCATTAAGGATTAAAAAATATTGGTGCGACCAGAAGTTTGAGACAGAGCCTTTGCAAGATATGGTTGCAGAAAAAGAATTGTATGGTTTGGTTGTTCTTGATAACAGGGAAGCTTCTATTGGTTTGCTAAAAGGAAAGAAAATTGAATTGCTTAGACAGATCGAGTCTATTGTTCCTGGCAAGACTATCAAAGGAGGGCAATCGAGTGTCCGTTTTCAAAGAGTTAGAGAAGGTTTAATAAATGACTGGTATAAGATTATTGCTGACAACGTTAGAGAATATTTTTCTAAATTTATTTTAAAAGGAATAATACTTGGCGGTCCAGGCCCTGCTAAAAATAATTTTTACGATGGTAACTATCTCTTGACAGATTTACAAAAACAAATACTTGGAATCAAGAATGTTGGCTATACTGATGAACAAGGTTTAGAGGAACTGGTTGAGAGGTCGCAGGACATTCTTGCTGAAGCTGCTATTGCAAAGGAAAAAGCCTTGTTGCAAAAATTTTTTGAGGAATTAAGGAAGGACAGCGGATTGGTGACTTATGGCAAAAGCAAAGTTGATAAGGCTTTAGAATTAGGGGCAGTTGAGATTATTTTGTTGAATGAAGGAATGGAGGATGAAGCTCTAGTAAAAAAGGCTGAACAATACAGCACAACAGTTGAAATTATTTCTAGAGACACAAGAGAAGGTGAACAATTGTTTCAGCTTGGCGGCATAGCCGCTATTCTAAGATGGAAATTAAGCTAAGTGTTATTATGAAAACATATGCTACCGTGATTGGCGTTGTTAAATTCAATGAAAAAATTCTAATCTTAAAAAGAAATTATAAAAGACATTCTTCTCCAAACAAATGGCAACCTGTCTCGGGATTTATTAAAGAAAGAGAATCAGCTGAAGATGCTATCCTTAGAGAAGTTAAAGAAGAGACAGGGTTGGATGGAAAAATAATAAAATCAGGCAAATCCTTTGAGGTTACAGACATCTGGGGAAGATGGATTATTATACCATTTCTAGTTTCTGTTGATTCTGAAAAAGTAAAAATTGATTTGGAAGAGCATTCTGAATACAAATGGATAAAACCTGAAGAAACTGTTAAATTCGATTGCGTAGATGGGATATTTGAAGATTTAAAATCAGTAGGAATTTAAAGTCTGATACATTATAGCAATTCAACATGATCAGCAGCATGCCTTAGAGAAACAGCTAATCCAGGCTCAACGCTTATCAGCAAGGCAATCTTACCTTTTTCCTTTATCTTTTGAATTAAAGGCAAAAAGTCAGCATCCCTCGTCGCTAGGGCAATAACTTCTATGTCAGGGTTTTGTATTGCTTCCATTGCGTGCACAGCGATGGCTACATCTACATCTGTCTTTAGTTCAGGATCTCCCAAAGCTATCACTGATTCAAAGCCTTCATTTGCAACAGCCTCTATAAGCTTTTCTGATGCAAACTGATTAAGAAACACTTTTCCGATGACGATCCTGCCGTATTTTTCAACCCTTTTTTTCAATTCCTTCAGGTCTAGGTTAAATTCTTTTCTAATCATGTTCGGGCCGTCTACATAAAAAGCTACTTTTGGCCTTTCTCCGAATCCTTTTTTAAATTTCTCAAGTCCTGTCTTTAATCCTTCAAAAACCACAAGAATCGCCTATATTTATTATTAAACTATTCTATTTAAACCTCTATAGGCAGTTTAAAGAATTTTATAGCATTTTCTCCGCATCTATTCCAAACTTCTTCAAAATTAACCTTTTTTATTTCTGCAATCTTTTCAGCTACTAGTCTTATAGACGTAGGATCATTTTTTTCATCTATTCCTTCTAAGAGTTTCTTTGGAGAAAGCCAAGGAGCATCAGTTTCTAGCATTAGTCTTTCTATGGGGCAGTCTCTCGCTATCTTTTTATGACTTTTACTTCTTAGGATTATAGTGTTAATAGAAATAAACCATCCATTATCAACAATCCGTTTTGTCAAGTGATGGTCTCCAAACATGTGCATATCAACTTCTTTTGCATCCTCCTGCTCTAAAATTCTTAGGGTTTCTTCATAGGCTTCTCTTGAATGAATTACTAGAGGTTTTCTTAACTCCTTTGCAATTGAAGTTAGACGGATGAATAATTCTTTCTGCTTTTGCTGCCATTCTTCTTCTTTAGTCCACCAGAAGTCTAGACCAGTTTCACCTATAGCTACTATTTTGTCTTTATTTTGTTTAATTCTTTCTATAAAATCATCTACTTCTTTCTCAGAAACTTCTTTTATATATTCTGGATGGATTCCGCAAGATGCAAAAACAAAGTTCTTGTATTTCTCAGTTAGTTGCAAGGTTAAATCAAAATCTTTTGGATGGGCGCAAGAAGTTATGACAGCCTTTAATTCTTTCTTGCACTTTTCAATAATTTCATCTCTATCTTTATCATAATCTTTCTGTTCCAGATGGCAATGGACATCAATCATAAAAAATTATATGAGAAACGATTATAAGAATTCCATAGGTTATATGAAAATAACCATATGAAACTTACGATAACTTATAATGATTCCAAACATATTCTAAGGCATTCTTATGGTTTTTATGTGTTAGAATTTCCATTGCTTCATTTATGTTAACCCATAAGTATTTGTCATGCTCGCTTCTGTCAACCTTAACTCTTTTGCTAAATAATTCAACTAAATACACATATCCTCTTGCCCCAAAAAATATATGATTGTCCTTTAAGAATCCTTTGGGGAATCTGTATTTGATAAAGTGCCTAGTCTTTGCGATTATTTCAAATTTTCTGGCTCCAGTTTCTTCTCTTATCTCTCTTTTCAAGCATTTTAATTCTGTCTCGCCTTCCTTTAAACCGCCTTTAGATAATTCCCAACCCTTCCAATTCTTTATCCTATGAAGTATAAGGAATAGAGGATTCTTTCTTCTAATAAAAGCAACTATGAAAACATACTTTCTATATTTCCTTTCCATTCAAATCTAATTAATCGTTTATAAATATAAAAGTATGTAGATAAATTATGAAAGTAATTCTTGATACAAACTTTTTAATTGACTGTTTAAGGTTTAAAATTGATTTGAAATCTGAACTGTCAGGGGATGAGCTGTTTGTTTTAGACTCGGTTATATTTGAGATAGGAAAAATAGCTAAAAGAGGAACAAAAGAATCCTCCCTTGCAAAGCTAGCTCTAGAGTTTATTGCTAGAAACAATTTTAAAATATTGGAAACAGGCAAAAAGGATACAGATAAATCTTTGATTGAATACTCAAAGAAAGGATATGCGATAGCTACTCATGACAAAGCCTTAAAGAACAAGCTGAAAAAATTAGGAGCAAAACTCTTATATATAAGACAGAAAAAGTATCTGGTAGTTGATTAAATGCTTTTATTGATTTCATTTGTGGCAGTTTTAGTTTCAAATTAATAAGTTAAGTATAAATATTGCTTTTTTAATTGTGGTATTATGGATATTTCAAAAATAGAGCCAGGTTTACCTTACAAAGTAAATATTTTAATAACTTCAGAAAAAGGCTCAAGAGATTATTGTGAATTTGATGAAAAATCTCAAGCATTTATATTAAAAAAAGTTTTATCAGATCCTTTTCCAGGTTTTTATGGATTTATTCCAAAGACGCATCACATTGACGGAGAACCTTTGGATGCAATAATTCTAGCAACCGAGCCAGTTAACCAAGGCATAGTTGTTCAGGCTAGGCCTATTGGTTTGATAAGGCTTAGAGGGAAAATACCAGACGACGTCTTAATAACAGTTTTACTAACGGATAAGGCATTTGAAAAAACGCAAGATTTATTAAGCTTAAACAAGGAAGAATTAGATAAGTTAAAGAACTTTTTAGAAGAGTTAAAACAAAAAGAAGTTGAACAAGTTTTTGGGGCTGATCATGCTAGAAAAGCTGTGGAACGTGCAATCGAACTTTACATAAGGGAGTTTGAATGAAAGAATTTTTTAAACCAACAGGAAGAAAAATCTTAGGAATTATAATCTTGCTATTCTTGTTCTCGTTTATTGGTTTTTTCTTACAATACATTGCAAATCCAACAAATTTTATTACAGGCCAAAACACAATTCCAATTGGGTTGCCCCTTGTTTTTGTTTCAATAGGTGGTAGCTTTAATATAGTAAACTTAATAATTGATATAATAATTTTTTATTTAATTACTTGTCTTTTAGCTATTATTTTCAAAAGGAGGAAAGAGAATGTACCAACTAGTAACAGTGGAGGACGAGATACCAGTCCCGCCAACCAAACTCAACCTTGATACCGAATCAGCTGTTATAGAATCAATCGGAGAAAAATTCGAGGGAAAGATAGACAGCGATATAGGAGTAATTTTAGCGGTAACTGACATAGAAAAGGTTGGTGAAGGAAGAATTCTGCCAGGAGACCCCTCGGTTTATTATCCTGTTTCATTCAAACTCTTGACGTGGATGCCAAAGGAGCATGAGATAGTAGAAGGAGAAGTTGTCGATATTACTGAGTTTGGAGCATTTGTAAGATGCGGAGCTTTGGATGGTTTAGTCCACATATCACAGGTTATGGATGATTTTGTAAGTTATGACGAGAAAAACTCACAGCTAGTAGGCAAGCAAACTAGAAAAATATTAAAAGAAGGGGATGCTGTTAAGGCAAGAATAATTTCTATCAGCTTTAAGGAACAAAGTAAGCTTGGCTTAACCATGAGGCAACCTTTACTTGGTGCGAAAAAATGGTTGGAAGCTGAGAAAAAAGAAGAAAAACCAAAAACTGAGAAAAAAGAAAAGAAGAAGGGGAGAAAAAGTGACAGAAAAAGCTTGTAAAACTTGTAGAAGATTGCTAAAAGGAAATATTTGTCCAGCCTGCAAGAGCAGCGAGTTAACAACAAATTGGAAAGGAGTTGTAGTTGTTTTCGACGCTAACTCTGAGATTGCAAGAGAGGCAGGAATAACTGCTCCTGGAAAATATGCTGTTAGGGTAAAATAATTACTTTTTCATTTTTCTTTTACTAAGAATATAATTAATTATAACAAAAACAATTCCTGTAATCAATAAAATTATTCCATAATACATTTGTTGATTAAAGCTTGGAGAAAGATAATCTTTAATAGCTTGCCCTAGATTAAAAGGAAGGTTTACAGATGCTATTATAAATTGTGGTGTAATGCTCGAGATAAAAAGAGATATGGCAATTGATATGAAATTCTTTCCTAAGGTTAGAAAAGGAGTTTTAGATGCAACTAACAATAAAATTCCAAAAACAATTCCTATAATAAAAAACAAAAAGTATTGGATTAATAAAGAAGATATTTCATCCAAACTTATTCCAAAAAACTTTTGTTTATATACTTCATTTACAGCTTTGTCTACACTTGATTGTGTTTGATTAGTTAGTTCTGTTATGCACAATTGAATGCAAGCATCCTTGTAATCTGGATATTGTTTGCAATTTTCTTGACATTGCTGGTCTATGAATTTCCCGCTTTCGGATTTTATGAAATCTTTTATAGATGACTTTTGAACCAACCCTCCCACGCTATAGGAGGTTATTGCCATTAGAACTGTCATCACGAATGTCAAGGATAATAGGAAAACAGCTAAACTTCTTAAGAATGGCATAAATTTATATTGTTAGGATATATAAAATATTTGATTGCTATGAAGATAGAAGTTGTGACTGAGAAGGAAAATCCATTGCTAAAGAGAAAGGAGATTATTATTAGCTTGGATTATGATGGTAAATCCACTATCAGTAAGGCTGATCTGCAAAAATTAATAGCAGAGCAATTCAAGGCTGGATTAGACAGCGTGGAAATAACAAAGATACTTTCCGAGGTTGGAATTCCTAAAGGAAGAGCATGGATAAAGGTTTGGAACGAGAAAAAGGTTCCGATTTATTCTGAAATAAAGAAAGAGAAAAAACCAACTGAAGCGAAGAAAGAAGAAAAACCAAAAGAAGCTCCTAAGGAAGGAACAAAGGAATGATTAGATGGCTAAAGAGGGTAAAAAACCACACAGCAAGAGCAAGCACAAAACAGTTCAGATTTGGAAAAAATACAAAGAAGGAAAGATACAAGGAAAGTGGTGTCCTAGATGTGGAGCTGGAACAATATTAGCTGAGCACAAGGACAGAGTGACTTGCGGCAAGTGCGGCTATGGAGAGACAAACCAAAAGAAATAATATTTTTTCGCAATCTTATATGAAAATAATACCAGGTAGCATTAAAATAAATAATATCAAATTTTAATTCTGTTTATGATTTGTTTAGGGATTGAGTCAACAGCACATACATTTGGTGTGGGTATTGTTGATGATAAGAAAATAATTGCAAATGAGAAGTCTGTTTACATTCCTAAAAAAGGATTTGGAATAATTCCGAAGGAAGCAGCAGAACATCACTCAGAGACTGCTGTAGAAATTTTAAGAAATGCTTTGGAAAAAGCAAATCTAAAAATGAATGATATTGACATAATCGCTTTATCTCTTGGACCAGGATTGCCGCAGTGTCTAAGAGTAGGAGCTGTTTTTGCTAGAGCACTGGCTTTAAAATTTAACAAACCATTAGTTCCAGTGAGTCATTGCATTGCACACATAGAAATAGGGAAACTAACAACAGAAGCAAGTGATCCAGTTGTACTTTATCTATCTGGTGGAAACACGCAAATAATTGCTTATGTTGAAGGCAGATACAGGGTATTTGGTGAAACGCAGGATATACCGATAGGAAATGCATTGGATATGCTAGCTCGTGGTTTAAAATTAGAAATGCCTGGTGGACCTAAAATTGAAAGCCTAGCTAAAAATGGAAAATATGTTGAATTGCCTTATATTGTTAAAGGAATGGATTTATCTTTTTCAGGCCTTGTGACTGAATCTGTTAAAAAATTTAAAAAAGGAATCAAGGCTGAGGATATTGCTTATTCTTTTCAAGAAACTTGCTTTGCAATGCTTACGGAGGTGACGGAAAGGGCTGTTGCACACACTGATAAAGAAGAAGTTTTGCTAGTAGGCGGAGTTGCCGCAAACAAGAGATTACAGGAAATGTTAAAAATAATGACAGAAGAAAGAGGAGCAAAATTTTTTGTTGTTCCTCAAGAATACGCAGGAGATCAAGGTGCTATGATAGGATGGACAGGTATTCTTGCACATCAAAAAGACTATAAAGTTTCTATCGAGAAAAGCCAAATAAAGCAAAAATGGAGAGTAGATGAAGTAGAATGGTAATGTTGCGCTAGTTCAAATCCTGCCCTCCGCAACACTCACTCATCATATAAGAATATATTCTTAAAATATTATTTATGCAAATAGCTTATGATATTATTGGTAGCAAAGAAAAGGCAGTGGCGTTGCTGGGGGTTAATGTTAAAAACCCAAAGAGGGCAGCAAAGGAGATAATGAAAAGACACAAAGCAGTCAAGTCTGTTTTGCAAAAGCTTTCTGAGAGAAGAGATGTTTTTAGGCTTTACCCTTGCAAGCTAATAGGAGGAGAGAAAAACACTGAGGTTGTTCACAAAGAATATGGTTACTTGCTAAAGGTAGATCCACAGAAAGCTTACTTCTCACCCAGAGAATCGACCGAGAGGCAGAGGATTGCTGAGATGGTAAGACCAAGAGAAGAAATACTTGTAATGTTTTCTGGTGTTTGTCCCTTTCCTATAGCAATTGCAAAAAAACAAACATTGGTAAGCAAAATTTATGCTGTTGAAATCAATCCTTCTGCTCATAAGTATGCTTTGGAAAATATCAAACTAAATCATTTGGAGAAAAAAATTATTACAATACTAAAAGACGTTAGAAAAGAAAAGGAAATAGGAAAAGTTGATAGAATAATAATGCCTTTGGTAGAGAAGGCAATTGATTATTTAGATGTAGCTTTTTCACATTCTAAAAAAGGAACTGTAATTCATTTATATGGTTTATCAAACGTACAATTGGAAGAAAAAGTTAAAGACATAGCAAAAAAATGCAAGGTAAAATATAAAATTGTTGGAAGACAAGGTGTCTTGCCTTATGCACCTAGAATAAAAAAGATTAGGTTAGATATTAAAATATTATAAGTATTGTCCAAACTCAAGTTTTACATTTATACTTTTCATCGGAATGCCAAGGACAACATTGTAACTTTCCGGTTGGATGTCCATCTTTACATTCTTTGATACCATGTCTATCCATATCAGAACTTCTACAATATTCAGGTCTACAAACATCAGATACTTTACCTACTCCTAAAAGAATATCATACTTCTCCTTTCTTTCAGCGTCTTCTGAACTACTCATTATTATCACTTAATTTTATTATCAATAGAAAAAGATTTAAACTCATCGATTTTTATGAATTTTCAAGTCAAAAACAACATGATAAATCTTAGGAGCATATGATTTAACTTTATTAATTTTTAAAATTTTTATTTTACAATTGTTTCTATTTCCGATTTTTATTAATTTTTCTTTTATTTTTTCAATGTCTTCGATTTTAACTGTTCTATGGAAATGTATTACACAATTATTTTTAGCAATCTTTAAAGCATAAGGTAAAAATTTTTCAGTTTTAAACAAATAACCCATTATTATTCTATCTGCAGTATTTTCAAGTAAATTGGCAAAATTTCTACAATCACCTTGCAAAACTTCTATCTTGGTTTCAACATTATTTAACCATATATTTTTTCTCAAGTATTCTACTGCCTTTGGATTAATGTCAATTGCATAGATTTTATTTGGTTTAGAATATTTTGCTATAAATATTGAGAAGTATCCAATACCAACGAACATATCAACTACAGTCTCTCCAGGTTTAATTAGCTTGGTTAGTCTTACTCTTTCTTCCTTGTTTCCTTGGGACCACATAATCTTTGAAACATCTATTAAAAATTGGCAGCCATGTTCTTTATGCAATGTCTGCATAGACCTCTTACAGCCAGCTATTATTTCTACCTTTGGCTTTCTTTCTATGCCTTTAATTTCCTTTATTAAACAGACTGTATGAATGTAAGGAAATAAATCAAGAGTGGCTTCTCCTATTATTTTTTTATGCTTTATTAGCTCTGGTTTTAATTTTATTAGAAGTATTTTTCCTATAATTTGGTAGCCATGCGGCAAAACATTTAATTCCTTTTCATTAAGCTTATTCTTTAACTTTGTTTTTAGCTTTGTATAGAAACTCATAGAATTTATTGGTTTTAAGAAAATAAAAAAGAAAAGGAAAAATCTAAAAAGATAATGTCACTAGAACTTTGTTGCACCTATTCTCCAGATTGCTTCTAAAGCAATTATCACTGCTGCTGGCAATACCAATACTGCTATATAACCAACAATAGAAGCTAAGTACGGTCCTATTGTAGGTATTTCATTTAGAATTGCCCCCGAACCGCCAGCTGCTGTTAAGGCTACTACTGCTAGCAAGAATATTTGGGTGTCTGTTCTATCAATTGTTCCCATCCCTGCAGCACCTAGCAAGCCTATTATCACACCGAAAACAACTAGCAAACTGTGTATACCTATTTCGTAGCCTGTTAAAGCTGTTTGAAATATTCCTGCTATTATTGATATTATAACTCCTAGCAAGAATAGATAGCCACTAAATTTTACCCATCCTTCTGTTTTCTTTGGCATCTGTTTCACCTATACTTCTTTTGGAAAACCCAATATTAAAACTATCGTTTATGAACGACAATTGCTGTTTAGAACTAGCTTTCTTTGAGTGCTTCGGCTTGAAATTTATAAATTTTGGCAGAAGGGTCAAGCCACTCGTCTGCCAGCAATCCTGCTTTCATGCAAAGTGCTTCCAGAAAATCCTCTTTTCTTGGTATTTCTTCCCATACCTGAGGCAAAAATAAGCCTGAACCAAATCCTTTTTGAATTATTAAGCCATCTTTTCTAGGTTCTATTTCTTTAAGGCAGTCTTTTGGATTTTTTATTTTTATTAATTCTGGCTTGGTTAAAATAGAAACTTCGATAAAAATGTCTTTTAATTCTTCCTTCGAAAGCAGAGGGAATCTAGGATCCTCGCACGCTTCGCAAGCAGCTTCTATCAAGCCTTGTATCAAAGTCATCTGAGGATAAGGAAAACCAATGCATCCGCGTAGTTCTTTTGGTTTTTTATAAATTGTTACGAAAACTCCTTTCTTTTCATTTAGTTCCTTCGGATATTCCTTAGGTATAGGAATCTTCTTTCCAGATTTAACATAAGTTTCTATTGTCTGTCTTGCTAATCTTAAAACAAATTCTTTCATAAACCTAATTAGAAAAAACAATATTTATAAAGTGCAGGGGGCCGGGTTTGAACTGATGCATTAATTAACTCAAAAAGTTTCAACTGTGCATTCTAAACTTCGTACTATTTTATCAAACTTTTTATTCCTCTGGCAGCTATCATTCCAGTAGCAGCGGCAATTGTTATTCCTCTAGAGACTCCTGCTCCATCGCCAGCAACAAATACACTAGGCAAGGCTGTTTGAAGCATCTTATTTGTTTCAATTCTCATAGCATAAAACTTTATTTCAGGAGCATAAAGTAATGTAGAATCAGAACCAACACCAGGTATAACTTTCTCTAGCTTGTCTAAAGCTTCTATAATGTCAATAACTATTCTGTAAGAAAATGCCATTGAGATGTCTCCAGGAGTAATATCCTTTAAAGTAGGGTTAACGTAACTTTTTTCAATCCTTTCCCATGTGGATCTTACACCAGTTCTAAGATCCCTCAACCTTTGCAGAAGGGGCTTTCCTCCACCAAGAGTGTTAGTTTGTTTGGCTATTGATCTGCCATACTCGGTTGTGTTTTCCAAAGGCTCTGTTAACTTTGTTCTAACCAATAAAGCAAAATTACAATTGTCAGATTTTTTATCTCTCATTGAGTGACCGTTGACACCGAAAATATCTTTTTCATAGAATTCTTTTACCACAAAACCGTAAGGGCAGACACAAAAAGTTCGGACGTCATCATCGTAATGCTGCGTTCTTATATGGAATTTCGGGTCCCAGCATTGATAGTCATGAACAATTTCTTCCATTACATCGTTTAAAACCTCTACCCTAACCCCAATATCAACCGGGTTGAATCGCATGTTTAAGCCTAGTTTTTTAGCCATTTCTATTAACCAGAGGGATCCTACTCTACCAGGAGCTATTAAAATGTAATCAGATTCTTCCAAACCTTTATCTGTTTTTACTTTTATTTTTCCATTGCTAGAATTCAAATCTAAAACTTTTGTGTTTAGCTTGAATTTTACTCCTTTCTTCTCTAAGTCAATTCTAAAATTGTTCATAATCTTTGGTAAATAGTCAGAGCCTATATGGTTTTGTCTTATTGGTATGAATTTTATTCCTGCTGTGGTTGCTCTTCTTTCTAGCTCAACCAATTTTTCCCAATCATTTCCAATGTCTTGCATTCCATATCCTTTAAAAATCTGTTTAATATTTTCTAAAATTTTAAAAGCATCTTCTTCTGATAAAAATTCTAACAAATCTCCTCCTATTTTAGGGTGAAAGTTCATCTTCCCATCAGAATAAAGACCAGAGCCGCCGATATAATTTTTCTGCTCTATTATTGTAACATCGCAAGAGTCTGCCAACTCCTGGGCAGCAAACAAACCAGCAGGTCCTGCACCAATTATAAGAACTTTATTCAAGATTGTCCCTACTTATTTAAGAATTTGAATTATATAAAATTTACTATGGACTTTGAAAACAAAGAAACAAGAATGCTTTTCTTAAAGTATGCTTTCACTTCCATGGACAAAGAGCACATGATACCAGAAGGCTATAGAAATTCTGTTTTAGATGATATTATGAACGGCGAGCAAATAGAGGAAATAGAAGAGACACTGTTTCAAACCGGAGTAATTAACTGCCTAAAATTATCCAAGAGAAAAGGAAAAGAGAAAATAAATGAAGAAACAATAGACAAATATTTTCTTGGACCGCACAATAGAATTTCTGATTGCAAAGCTTATGAAGGTCGTGTAACTAAAGTAAACAAAAAAACTGCTAGGATCGAGGCAAATGAAGGCAACAGAAGTTATAGAACTATTTTAGAACCTAACTTGGAAATAGGTGATAAAACTATAGTTCACGGAGACTATGTTATTAAAGTGGTCAAATGAAAACAATTTATGTCTTTGGTAATCTTTTGGTAAGAGAAGATAGCTTGCCGTTAAAATTAATTGATAAATTAAGAAAAGAATTTCCTTCTTTACAATTCAAGGAGTTTGATACTGTTGAAGACTTAGAATTAGAAGAATTGAACATAATAGACACTGTTAAAGGAATTAAGAAAGTTGAATTAATAGAAGACGTAGACAAGATTATTACTGATAAAATTTATTCTATGCATGACTTTGATTTAGGATATAACTTAAAACTTTTGAAAAAGATGAAGATGATTGATAAAGTTAGAATATTTGGAGTTCCTACGAACATGAATGAGAAAGAAGCATTTCAACAGTTAAAGAAAATAATAGCTAAAGTTATAGATGAAACCAAGAAATAATCAATCTTTATTATCCTTGTCTATTCTTTAGATTTTTCTTTTGCAATTTACTTAACGACTTTCCGCCTAATTTTCCCATAAGAACATATTTGTTTACAAACACTTAAAAGCCAGAAATTCTAAAAGAAGGATTTAAATGCTTTAGTGCATAATAAATTAATTGATAAAAATGAAGTTTGAAAGAGAGCGTTTAAATCTTAAATCTTGGTTTGATAAAATTGATAGGAAAGCTGAAGTCTGTATGAATAAAGTTACAGAGTATGGAGTTCAGAATAGAATTGAACCATCAATAAAAACTAGATTTAAACATGCTGGTAATATAGCTAAACTACTTGGTCTTGTTATTGTTGGTGTCGGTCATCCTATATATCATTTAGAAAAAACTAAAAATAGTTATGAAGGTCCAGTAGAAATTCTTAGTTCTCTTTTAGAAAAAGGTTATTCCAAAGATGAAATAGTTAATGCGGTCTAATCTAGTTTTTCTATACAGTAAATGATATTAAACCTTAAATCCTGATTTTTAAATATATTAAATCCAGTTTACTTTAAGAAAATGAGTAGCGCATGTCATGCAAGGATCATAAGCCCTTATTAACTTCTCGATTTCACTTTGTATGACAGATTTGTCTTTGTCCAAGTTTTTAGCAACTAAAGTTCTAATATCGTTTTCCATCTTTATTTGATTCTGAGCGGTTGGTATAACTAGATTGCCGTAAAGAATCTTTCCTTGCTTATCCAAATCAATAGCATAGTATAAAGTTCCACGTGGCGCTTCTATCACACCTATGCCTTTACCTTCTTTTATCTTACCTTCTTTTTTAGTCTCTTTTTTAAAATCACTGCTTTCTAGAATTTCAATGGAATGATCTATGCAATGCATTATTTCTATTGCCTGAGCTAGATTGTTATGGTAAATATTTTCTGAAGGAAACATTCTGATATATTTTGACAAGTCTCTTCTAGTTTCTTTGTGGAGCTTTTCCCTGTTTAGATTTAATCTAGCCAAAGCTCCAACCATAAAGTCTTTTCCTTCGAATTCAAATCCAGCAGCCTGAGAGTAAGGAAGTATAACCCTATGCAAGTGCTCCCAATAGTGTGCTTCAGGAATCATAAGACCTTGGGAAGACTTTATTACTCCCTCTAAAAAACTGAAATCTTCGGTTGTCAATGCAACGAATCTTGTCTTTTTTCTAAATGTGAAAGGACACTCATAGAAAATTCTTACTAATTCAAAAATATGTGATCTTATTTTTTTTAATTCGTCAATAACTTGTTTGGTTTCATTCTTATCAGGCAAGCGTGAAAACTGGCCAATTTGAGCATAAGGTGGATGAATGGCTCGGCCACCGATTAGTTTAGACAAATCATTACCTGCTTTCTTAACTTCAAATGCGTGATGAACCAGTTCGTGCTCTCTTTCATCGAAATCAAGGACAGAATCCTTTCCCAAAACATCAGGCAGAGAGAACAAATAAAGATGCATGGCATGGTCCCTTATCATCATTCCATATGCCATTAGTTTTCTAAGCAAAACGGTTTGCTCGGATGGTTTTATGCCCAAGGCTTTTTCAACAGCCTCGGTGCAACAAGTCAAATGCGCGATGCTGCAAGTGCCACATATCCTAGAGACTAGTTGAGGAACAGTTTGAAACTGCTTGCCTCGGATTGCTTGAGTGTAAAACCTCTTATTCTCGCTAATTTTTAGTTTAACGCTTTCAACTTTCCCTTTTCTTACTTTTACGTCTAGCGATGCGTGACCCTCTATTTTGCTTAAACCTTCTATTGAAATCTCAAAATCTTCGTGCATTAAACCACTTTAAATTCTTTCAAGTATTTGTTTAAAACTTCCAAAAACTTGCTTTCTTCCATGGGACACCCAGGAACATAGTCATCAACAGTTACTATCTCGTTTAAGGCAGAAACTTTATCTCTATGTCCAAAATTATCTAATATCACTTTTATTTCCCTTTTTGTATCTTCACTAAAAAAGTTTCTTTGATTTGAAGGGCTTCCATTGACAGCACAACTGCCAATCGCAACAAGCTTTTTTGACTTCTTTCTTATTTCTTTTAGTTTATCTTCTTCCTTAAAGGTTGAGATTGCACCGTCCACAAAAGCAACGTCTAAATCCTTTAGTTCATTCTTTGACTTCAAAAGTTTTAAATACTTAAAATCTATAATTTTTTCCCACTCAAAAAAATAATCGTTCATAAGTTCTAAAAAAATCATTGAGCATCCTTCATCGCTTGTAAAGCAGAACAGTCCAACCTTTAGTTTCATAGAAAATAATAGAGCAGATTAATATAAAAAAGAAGGTAGCGGGGACAGGAATTTCAGAGCTTTTGACTCATTTGAACCTGCGACCTTCGGGTGTCCTAGCAATCTTATGAGCCCGACGGGCACTCCAGGCTTTCAGGTCTATAGTCTCGCAAGGCTATAGAAGCCCTACCCCGCTATGTTAAAATTATAAGAGGTTGAAAGTTATATAAAGTTATGTAACTTGTTGGTGAAAATATGACAACGATAATAGGGATTGATGAAGCCGGCAGAAAACAGTAAGCATTTAATGTTTCTGTTTGCCAAAAGGTTCGGTCATCGGTCCTATGGTTATAGCAGGAGTTATGATAGATGAAAAAGACGAGAGCAAACTTAGAAAAATAGGTGTCAAGGACAGTAAAATGTTAACACCTCATCAACGGGAAAGACTATTTCCATTAATCAAGAAGATTGCAAAGGATTATGTTGCCTTAAAGATTTCTGCAAAAGAAATTGATGAATTAAGAAAGATAAAGAACTTGAATATTATAGAAGCAGAGAAGATGGCACAGATAATAAAGACTATGGGAGCAGACAAGGCTTATGTTGACACGCCGCAAGCATCTACTGGAAAGTTCAAGGCAATTCTTCTAAATCTTGCTAAGAATCACACTGAAATAATAGCTGAAAATTACTGCGATGAAACATATCCTGTTTGTTCGGCAGCCAGTGTGCCTTATGACGAAAGAATTTTAGCTATTGATAATTCAGGTAAATTAGAATCTTTAGAAATAGGTGTTATTGTAAAAAAAATTAAGAATGGTGAAATTTTATTTACTTTTAGTTTTGATCCCAATGATTTAAAAATAAAAAAATTTAGAATAACAAACGCTATAGAACACCCTCCTAAAAAAATCTATGAAATTCTTTTAGAATATGGTAAAAAGATTAGGATCACTGGAGATCATTCTATTTTCACAATATCTAATAGTAAGATAGTGCCCATAGAAGTTAGAAAACTAAAAATTGGAGATTATGTATGTGTAGCAAACAAATTACCGAGTAACCTCTCTGAAACAAAAACTATTAATATAGCAAAACTACTATATGGATACTCTACAAATTCATCCTCAATATATTTATTTGGATCAACAGTAAAAAAAATATTTGCAAGATTTAATTTACAATATTTTTATAAAAAAGCTAAAAAATTAGGCTATTCACATGGTGCTGTCAGAACATGGAGAAATAGAAGTTATATACCTCTACATATTCTTTCTAAAGAAATTTTAAATAATTTAACAAAACAAGATTTTCTGAAGCATAAATTCAGTAAACCTAAATTACCAGTGATTGTTAATTTAGAAGAATCTTTATTATGGCTTTTAGGAATTTATGTCGCCGAAGGTTCTATGTACTTTGGAAAAAAAGGCGTATCATTTAGTATAACAAATTCTGACATCAATCTACAGAAAAAAATCAAGAAGATTTTAGAAAAATATAATATCAACGTTTCTATATACAAAAGCAACGTTTCTATAATGAGTATATTGCTTGCTAAGCTTTTCAAAGCATTAGGAGTTGGGATAGGGGCTAGAAATAAACGAGTTCCACAAATTACATTCTCTCTCAATAGAAGAATGATTAAATCATTTTTGGATGGTTACCTTGAAGGAGATGGTTGGTTTGCTGATAATGCGTGGAATGCAAAAACTTCTAGCGAAAAACTTGCAAACGACTTGGAGACATTATGGCTTATGCTAAATAAAAATACAGCAAAATATTTTGTAAAAGCTGATTCATTTTGGCAAGTTAGAGAATTATCCAAGTCAACAACAGGACTTTCACCGGATAATGTGCCCATAAATGGGATAAAAAATGATATTATCAATTTACATAAAAAAATAAATTTATCTGGAGAAAAAATATGTAAATTGGCTGGTATATCTCATGATGTCTTTGGGTCAATTAAAAGAGGTAAAAATGAATCAGTTTATAGAAATGTTCTTTTAAAAATTTTAAACGTATTTTCAAAGTTTGTAGATAAAGAAGACGAATCCCTGAAAAATCTTAAACTAATTGCTAACTCTGATATTTCTTGGATTAAGATAAAAGATATTAAAATAAAAAATTCTCAAAGAGTGTTTGATTTAGAGGTTAGGCCAAATGGAAAATCGATAGAGAATTTTATGAGCTCACAAGGAATACTACTTCATAATTCTATAATAGCAAAAATTGAACGTGATAAAGAAGTAGAGAAGATAAAGAAGATTGTAGGATTTGACTTTGGTGTTGGCTACTCTCATGACCAAAGAAGCATAGAATTTGTAAAAAAATGTTTAAAAGAGAAAAAACACTTAGAATTCATAAGACATTCTTGGATAACAGTAGATAATTTAAAATCTAAAAAAGAACAGAAATCATTAAAGGAATACAAATAGATAGTTTTTTTAAGTGCACAAAATGCGGGCAAGTATGGCGTGAGTACGAGTGATTTCAGCCTACAGTTTAATCGTTTGATTTTCAGCTGAATTCTCACTAATTCTAGGCCCCTGGGAAATCCCTGTGAAATCCCTGGGGAAACTACGTAGATTCGGTTAGTTCAATATCAATTTATATTCTGGTTTCTAAATTTTAAGAAGTGATAGAAGTGAATAATAAACAAAAAGGAATTTTATATTCAATTTTAGCAAGTTTAATGTTTGGAATTAATCCCGTATTTGCAAAATTAGTTATTGATTTAACAAACGTTGAAACTATGAATGTTTTATGGACCATAATTTCAAGCATATTGTTTGTTTTTTTGTTTGTTTTTTCAAAAAAGACAGAGTATTTTAAAATTATAATTAAAAACTGGAAAAAAGTGGCTTTAATAGGTTTGATTGTTACTATAGGTTCTTTACTTTACACATATGGAATTTTATATTCAGGACCTACAAATGCAGCTTTTTTAATTCAATTCACAACTGTTTTCACTATTTTGTTTGGCATAATATTTTTAAAAGAAAGATTTACAAAATTAGAAGGCTTGGGAATTTTAATAGCTGTATTTGGTGTGTTCTTTTTGGCATATGGAAACATAGAAATAGAAATTTTAAGCACTTTGATTCTCTTGATTGCATCATTATTTTTCGCATTAGAGAATTTGTTAGAAAAAGTTTATGTTAAGAATATAAATCCTTTAACTTTAGCTGGCGGACGTTCTATATTCATATTTTTATTTATTTTTGCTTATTCAATTTTGTCAGGAAGGTTAGAAACAAATATTTCTTCGGTAGTCTTTTTTTATGCAATCTTAGGTTCAATTACAGGGGTTTTCTTAAGTTTCGTTCTGTTTTTTAAGGCTTTAAAAGTTTTTGAAATATCTAAATCTATGACAATAAGAACTACAGAACCATTCTTAACTGCAATATTTTCCTTTATTATCCTGTCTTTAATACCTACTGTTAACCAACTTTTTGGAGGAATGCTAATAGTTATAGGAATTGCTATTTTAAGCTTAACAAAAGGAAAGTGATTAAATGAAAAAATTATTGATTATTGTCTTTACCGAAGGCACAACCATTATGCATAGTTCTCCTAAAAGAATCAAAGACTATAGTTCTTATATTCCAGTTAAAAATGCTGTGAAGAAAATAAAGACGTGGAAAGAAAAGGGATGCGAAATTTCTTATTTGACGTCAAGGAGATTAAAAAGTGAGATAAAGCAAGTAGGAGAAATATTGAAAAAATTTAACTTCCCTAAAGGAACTCTTCATTATAGAAAAATGGGAGAAGAATACAAAGATGTGGTTGAAAGACTTAGACCTAATATATTTATAGATGATGACTGCGAGAGTATAGGCGGTAATGATATTAAAAAACTTGTAAATCCAAAATTGAATATCAAGATAATTATTGTCAAGGAATTTGGTGGTATAGATCATTTACCTGATGGACCTAAAGATTTATTGAATTTTAGTGATTAAATGACAAAAGGAAAACTTTACAAAAGTCTAGCATGGTGTTATGAATTTATAACAACTGGAAAAGGTCATAAAGAAGAAGCTGATTTTGTTATAAAAATTGTTAAAAAGTATAAGAAATCAAAAGGTAACAAACTTCTTGATGTTGGCTGTGGTCATGGATGGCATGATAAATTCTTAAAGAAGAACTTTAGGATAACAGGAATTGATTTGAACAGAACAATACTCAGATTAGCTAAGAAAAGAAACCCTGAAATTAAATATAAGCAAGGTGATATGAGAAAATTTAACCTAAAAAGAAAGTTTGATGTTGTGATGTCCTTTGATGCGATGATGTATAATTTAAATTACAAGAATTTACGAGCTACAATAAGAAATTTAATAAAACATTTAGCTGACGGTGGTATATTGATATTTCATTTAGACAAATTAAAAGAGAATTTTAAGCAATTTGGAATTGTTTCAAATCCTGAAGGGCATCAATTCTTCAAAAATAACACCTATCTGACATATTTTCAAATAGATTACGACAAAAATCTAACTGATACTGTTTTTGAATCTTGCTTAGTATTTTTGTTTGCAAAAAAGGGCAAATCTTTAGAGATAAAAACAGATATAGAAAAACTGGGTCTTTTTGAAATAGATAAAATTAAGAAGATTATCTCTGATTTTGGATTCAAAACCTATTTGTACAGCGGAGATTTTTCAGGTAAAAAATACTCTAAAGAAAGTTCGTTTCCAGTTTTTGTTTGCGTAAAAAGTTGATTAAATGTTAAAAAATCTTGCCTTAAAGAAAGGCATAGACATTGGATGCTGTGTAAATAATAGATATCTGAATGATAAAAATTATACGAGAATTATCAAAAGAGAGTTTAATAGAGCAATGCCAGAATATGAACTACTTTTCAAATGGATTCATCCCTCCAAAGATAAGTATAAATTTGAATTAGCAGATAAGGTTATCTACTTTGCTGAAAGAAATAAAATGAAAATCAGGGGTTACCACCTTTTGTGGCAAAATAAAGTAGGACTGCCAAACTGGATAATAAAAGGAAAGTTTACAAGAGAAGAATTAATTGAGATTCTGAAAGACCATATAAAAATACTTATGGAAAGATACAAAGGCAAAATAAATGAGTGGAATGTTGTTAACGAGGCAGTAGATGACGACAACAAGATAAGAAAAGGTGTTTTTTTAGATATTATCGGTCCTGATTATATTGAGATGGCCTTTCGCTTTGCACATAAAGTAGATCCCAAGGCAAAACTGTATTATAATGATTATTGTATAGACGATTTGAACAAGAAATCAGATGCTGTTTACAGATTGATAAAAAGTCTATTGAAGAAAGGCGTGCCAATTCATGGAATAGGCTTGCAAATGCACCTCTTGGAAGAAATATATATAAATCCTGAGAGCGTAGAGAAAAATATAAGACGTTTCAAAAAGCTTGGCTTGGAGGTAGGCATTACTGAAATGGATGTTCGAATCAAGAAACCTGTAACACAAGAAAAGATTGAGAATCAGGCAAGAATATATGGTGAAATGCTTAAAGTTGCACTCAAAACCAAGTGCAACACCTTTTTAATGTGGGGAGTTTCTGATGCTAATTCGTGGATCCCTTGGTATTTCAAAGATTATGATGCTGGCTTGATTTTTGATAAGAATTATAAGTCAAAACCAGCTTACGAGAAAATTAAAGAAGCTTTAATGTAGAAGTTGATTAAATGGACGAAGAATTTCAGAAAAGAATCGACTATAAAGGAAAGATAGACGACATATCAGTCCAATTGTGCAAAGACTATAATATAGGTAAATTCATATCCAACGAGATAATGCCTACTGGCTATGAAGATTTCAACTACGTTATTGAAACGTCAAAAGGCAAGTTTTTCGTTAAAATCTTTATGAAAGAACGTAGCAATAGTGATTGCAAAAGGCTTGTAGATGTTTATATTGAAGCAATAAGAAAAGGTGTCAGCCACCCAAAACTGTTGGAATCAAACCAAGGATTTCTTTACAAGAATGAGATAGGAGGAACAAAATTAAGATTGTGCATAATGCAATTCATAGAAGGTAAGGATTTCTTCAATCTGAACGAAAAACCAACGATTGATGAATTGAAAGTATTGGCGAAACAGGCAGCTCTTATAAACTCTATGAACATAAAACCTACACATATTTACGATAGTTGGGCAATTGTCAACTTCTTGCAAGAACTTGAAAAGAAAAGAGAATACGTATCGAAAGATGATATGAAACTTATAGAGCCTCTGAAAAAAGGCTTCAAGGAAATGAATATAGAATCGTTGCCTCACTGCTTTGTTCATGGCGATATAATTGCTACAAATGTGATTAGGGACAACAAAGATAATCTGTGGATTATAGATTTTTCTGTTGGCAACTATTATCCAAGAATTAATGAACTGGCTGTTCTGGCGTGTGATTTATGTTTTGACTTGAAGGATAAGGAAAAGAGTGAAAGTAATTTCAAAACTGTCTTATCTGAATACCAAAAGACAATAAAGTTAACCAAAGAAGAGCTCAAAGCTTTGCCGACTTATATAAAATTAGCACATGCCATGCACGTAATTTTAGCCAGTTATCAAAAGTTTGCAAAAGGCAACAATACAAAAGAAAATGAATATTTCTTGAATCATGGAAGAACAGGCATAAGACAAACTGTTTAATCAATACCCCATCAATACCATATCAATAAATAGTCAATACGCATATTATTTTAACAGCAGGTAAAAATCAGACGATTTTCAGCTTTACTCAAAGAAGTTTTACATGGCGTGAGTACGAGTAGAAAATAATTTCTATTTTTTTGTTTCTCTGTTCCTCTAAACCAAAAGCTTTAAATATTAATATGAATATATATTCAATATAAGATATGAATAAGAATTCATTTATAAAAGGAGGTGAAAATATGCCGTGGGGAGATGGAACAGGTCCTTGGTGGGCACAAGGAAGAGGTTGGAGATGCTGGAGAGCATCTGGTTATCCAGCTTTTGGAAGAGGATTTTATGGAAGGAAATTTTATTTGAATGAACCAATAGTAGAGCCAATAACATTAACAAAAGAAGAGCAGAAGAAGATTTTGGAAGCAGAATTAAAAGAGATTGAAGCAGAAAAACAGGAAATAGAAAATAAATTAAAAGAATTAGAGTGAAAAAATGTCTAGACCAAGAATACTTAGAAGAGTTTGGTTCGAACCAAACGTAACTTATTTCAAACCAGCTGGAATTAGAATGATTGATCTAGAAGAGTCTATACTCGCTGTTGATGAGTTTGAGGCTATCAGATTAAAAGATTTGGAAGGTTTAGAACAAGAAGAAGCATCTAAGAAAATGAATATATCCCAACCCACTTTTTTTAGATTATTAGATTCTGCTAGAAAAAAGATAGCAGATGCTATAGTTAATGGAAAGGCAATAAAAATAGAGGGAGGTGTATATAAAATGGTTGGGTTTGGTAGAGGTCGCGGTGGAAGAGGTAGGATGAGAGGTCCATTTGCAGCAGGACCTGGAGGAACTTGTATATGTCCTAAATGTAAGCATGAAATTCCTCATCAAGTTGGAGTTCCTTGCTATCAGATTAAATGTCCGAAGTGTGGTAGTCCTATGGTGAGGAAATGATTAGATGAAAATAGCAATAAGTTCTACTGGAAAAAATCTTAATAGCAATGTAGATAGTGTATTCGGAAGATGTCCTTATTTTATTATTGCTGAAATTAAGAACAAAAAAATAATAAAAGTTGAAACCTTAAAAAATACAAGCGTTTCAAAATTAAGTGGGGCTGGTATTTCTGCTGCACAGCTTGTTGTAGATAAAGATGTGAATGCTGTTGTTTCTGGAAATATTGGTCCAAGAGCTTTGGAAGTTCTGAAGCAATTTAAAATTAAAACTTATAAAGATAAGGGTTCAGTAAAACATGTTTTGCAAAAATTCTTAAAATAATTTAGGGGGATAAAGATGAGAATCGTAATCCCAACAGATAACAAGAAAGGCTTGAGTGATAAGGTAGCAGAACATTTTGGCAGATGCAATACCTACACTTTCCTTGATGAAAAAGGCAAGGTTATTGAGATAATAGAAAACACAAGCGAGCATATGGGAGGTAAGGGTCTTCCAACAGAGTTGATGAAAGAGCATGGAGCAAATGTTCTTTTATGCAAAGGGTTAGGCCCAAGAGCTCTTAACCTTTGTGAGCAATATAGGATAGGCGTGTATGTTTGTCAGGCAGAAACAGTGAAAGAAATCTTCGAATTATGGAAAAATAAGAAGATAAAAAAAGCAAGTCTTGAAGATGTTTGCGAGGAGCATCGAATATGAAGGGAGTTTACATTTTATTAATTAATGTTGGCAAGAACTTACAATTAAAAATAGGTTCATTAGGAAAGATAAACTTTGATAAGGGAAAATATGCCTATGTTGGCTCTGCACAAAACAACTTGGAAAAGAGAATAGAAAGGCATATGTCAAAAAACAAAAAGAAATTCTGGCACATTGATTATCTGCTTGATAACAAATTTACAAAAATCATAGATACATTTTATAAAAGGTTTGGAAAGTCAGAAGAATGCAGGATTGCAAACAAATTAAGCAAAACCGAGCTTCCTGTTCTAAAATTTGGATGTTCAGACTGTGAATGCAAATCACATTTGTTCAAGATAAGAAATTCAGATGTAATTCTTAGATTGGGGGCGGAAGAAATATGAAGATAGCTGTAACTGGTGGAAAAGGCGGCGTTGGTAAATCAATGGTGGCAACTTCTTTGGCAGTTGAATTTGCAAGAGATAAAAAAACTATGCTTGTGGATGCTGATGTAGAATGTCCCAACGACCATCTATTGCTTTCTGTCAAAAGAAACAAGTATGTCACGGTTTATCAACCTATTCCAAAGTGGAATTTTGAAAAATGCGATAAATGCGGAAAATGTGCTTTGGTTTGCAAGCAAGATGCTATAGTTTTCATTAAAGGGAAGTTCCCAGCTTTTGTAAAAGATGTTTGCATAGGCTGCAAGGCATGTATTGTTGCATGTCCTAATAAAGCAATTTCTGAAACTAGAAAAGAAGTCGGGATAATTTACACAGGTAAAAATTATAATGTTTTCTTGGTTTCAGGAGAGCTCAAGCTATGTGAGCTTGCCTCTGGAGAGGTTGTTGCCGAGGTTAGAAAATATTCTGATAAAATCAACAAAAAAATGGAAACAGAAATAATGATTATAGACTCTGCTCCAGGTGTAGGGTGTCCTGTGATTGCTTCCTTGGTCGGTACAGATTATATAGTTGCTGTAACAGAGCCGACCCCCTCAGCATTACATGATTTAAAAAGAGTCTTGTATCTTGCAAACCATTTTGGAATCAAAAATGGGATTGTTATAAACAAGTCTGACCTTGAAAAAAGCTTTTGCTTAAAAATAGAAAAGTTTGCAAAAGAAAATAAAATACCTGTAATTGGTAAAATCCCTTATAGAAAGGACTTTGTCAAATCAACAATAAAAATGAAACCAGTTGTTGAAATAAACCCAAAATATAGAAAAACGTTTGAAAACATTATTGATGAAATAAAAAGAAAGATTTATATATATTGACAACTATCAATATGTAAATGGTGATGTGATGAAGGTATTAAAGTTTGGTGCAGTTTGGTGTTCTGGATGCTTGATTATGAGGCCTAGATGGCAGGAAATTGAAAAAGAGAATCCTTGGCTGAAAAATGAATACTATGATTTTGACAAGGATAAAGAAGCAGTAAAGAAATGGAAAATTGACAAAAACCTTCCAACCTTTGTTTTCCTTGACAAGAACGGAAAAGAGTTTCTAAGGCTTCATGGAGAGGTATCAAAGAAAGATTTGCTGAAAATAATAGAAGAAAACAAGGAAAGGTAAAGTTGATATGAAAATAATAGTTAGCTTTTTTCTATTTATTATTTTATTGTCTTTGATAAGCAGTTTTGTTCTGGCAGAGAATGTTTCTGATAAAGTTAATGTTTATTTTTTCTGGGCTGAAGGTTGCCCTCATTGTGCTAATGAAAAACCTTTTCTGGAAAGTTTGAAACAGAAATATAGTAATTTGGAAGTGCATAGCTTAGAGGTCACAAAAAGCAAAGAGAATGCTGATTTGCTGGCAAGAGTTGGCAGAGAGCTGAATGCCGATGTTTCTGGAGTGCCTTTTACGGTCGTGGGAAAGCAGTATTTTATAGGTTGGTATAATGAAGAGACAACAGGAAAGTCAATAGAAGAAGCAGTCCAATGTGCATTAAAGAATGCCTGTCCTGATATTGTTGGAAGTCTGACTACTTCTGTAACACCAAGTCCACAGCCAAAAAGCGAAATAACCGCACCTGAAAAAATCAATCTGCCTCTTCTTGGAGAAATAGAAATCAAAAACATTTCTTTGCCTGTCCTGACAGTAATCATTGGTGCACTTGACGGGTTCAATCCTTGTGCAATGTGGGTTTTGTTATTTTTAATATCTATGCTGTTCGGCATGAAAAGCAAAAAGAAGATGTGGATATTTGGAACGGTGTTTATTGTTTCATCAGCTTTTGTTTATTTCCTTTTCATGGCTGCCTGGCTTAACCTGTTTTTGTTCTTGGGTTTTGTATTCTGGATTAGGATTGTAATCGCTCTGGTCGCTTTGTGGGCAGGCTATTATAACTTAAAAGAATTTATCACCAATCCAACTGGAGGTTGCAAGGTTACAGGCGAGGAAAAAAGACAGCGAATCTTTGAAAAAATAAAGAAGATTATTCAGGAAAGGCATTTTTTGCTTGCTTTAGCAGGCCTCATAATCTTAGCATTTGCAGTCAATTTGGTCGAGTTGATATGCTCGGCTGGATTGCCGGCAGTATATACCCAGATATTAACACTGTCCAATCTTCCGTTATGGCAGTATTATTCCTATCTTGCTCTTTATATTTTCATATTCATGTTAGATGATTTGTTTGTATTTTTTGCAGCGATGATTACTCTGCAACTCACTGGAGTTTCAAGCAAGTATGGCAGAATATCCCATTTGATTGGAGGTATAATAATGCTCATAATAGGGATTTTGCTTATCCTTAAACCCGAGCTATTAATGTTCGGTTAAGTGTGATTGAATGAAAGAAGCAGTTAAAATATTAAAAGCATTGTCGGATGAGACAAGATTAAAGATATTGGAATTTTTGCTGGATGGGGAGAAATGCGTGTGCCAGATTTTTCCGCACGTCAAGAGAACCCAATCAACTGTTTCGATTCAATTGGGGAAATTAGAAGAGTGGGGCATAGTCGAGTCAAGAAGAGAAGGAAAACAAATTTTTTACAAAATCAAAGACTATAGAATTTGTGATGTTTTCAAGGCTTTGGGTTATGCAAAAGGAAAAATCTTGAAAAAATCATGTTGTGTAAGGAGATGAATAAAATGGTTTATGATATTGTTTTGAAAGCACTTAGCTCAGGAATATATGCTTTGATAGACTATTTGGGAGCTCATGTGTTGACTTGCTTGGTTCCAGCATTCTTCATAGCAGGTGCGATGTCAGCACTTCTGCCAAAGGAAAAAATAACGAAATATCTTGGCAAGAATGTTCCAAAATATAAAGCCTATCCTCTATCTGTAATAGCTGGATTGTTGCTTGCTGTCTGTTCATGCACAATACTGCCATTGTTTGCTGGAATAAAAAAGAAAGGTGCTGGCATAGGGCCTGCCATAGCTTTTCTTTACACTGCTCCTGCTACCAATATTCTGGCAATAGTTTTTACAGGAAGTGTTTTAGGTTGGGACCTTGCAGCTTCAAGAATAATACTTTCAGTTACATTTGCAATATTGATTGGAATTATAATATCTTCGTTCTTTAAAGAAGAGGAGAAAATAGAAGATAAGGGATTGGTTAAAAAACTAATAAAAGAACAAGAAAAATTTGATGGAATAGGAAAATCAAATGTAAGCACCCTCCAAAAAGTTAAAGATGGATTTATACATTATCATCTGTTCATATTCTTTGCTACATTGTTTGCTATTTTGTTAATAGGAGCTTCAAAGATAGGAGATGTAATAAAATCATTGTCAGTAATAGGTTTGATTGTATTTTTATTAATACAGTTGAAAATCAGCTTTAAAAAAGATGAGATAAAAAGCTGGCTAAAGGAGACTTGGAATTTCTTCAAAACAATATTTCCTTTGCTTCTGGCAGGCATTTTTGTTGCTGGCATTTTAACATCTTTGATACCAGAAAACTCTTTAGCTAACTATGTTGGCAGCAACACTGTTTTTGCCAATCTTGCCGCTGTTTTGTTCGGAGTATTTATGTATTTTCCGACTTTAGTAGAAGTGCCTATGGCAAAAATGTTTTTGGGATTAGGTATGGCCAAAGGACCTTTGTTGGCTTATCTATTGGCTGATCCAGTAATATCATTGCCGAGCATACTTGTTGTGAGAAAAATAATGGGAACTAAGAGAACTTTAGCATATGCTATTTTGATAACAATATTTTGCACCTTGGCTGGTTTGATATACGGATTTTTTGTGGGGTGATCAAGTGAAAGCATTATTTGTTTGTTTTGGCTGTTTGTCAAATACTGGAAGATTGACCGGTATAGCTGGACTAAAAGCTATAGAAAAAATAGGCATAGAAAAAGCAAATATTTTTTGTTTAGGAGCTTTAGCTACCAAAGGTAAATTAGTAATTGATAAAACAAAGGAAGCAGAAAAAATAATAGTTGTAGATGGTTGTCCTTTAAAGTGTGCAAAGAAAATTGTAGAAGATTCGGGTTTCAAAATTGACCATTATATAAATTTGGTTGAAGACTTAGGTTTCCAGAAAGGTAAACCATTAGATTACAAAGAGAAAGATGTTGAAAAAGTAATGAGCGAGATTTTGAAGGTGATTTAATGAAAATTGAAATATTGGGTTCTGGCTGTCCAAAATGTAAAGCTACCGAGGAAATAGTTAAAAAAGTTGTCAAAAAACTTGGAGTAAAGGCAGAAATTGGACATATTTATGATATAGATAAAATGACAGAATATGGAGCAATGCTGACACCAGCAGTTACAATAGATGGCAAAATAAAAATCGAGGGAAAAGTTCCAACAGAGAATGAAGTTGAAAAGATAATCAAAGAGCTTTCTTAATCAATACTCGCCGATACCCTACCAATACTCGTCAATGAATCGATGTTTATTAGCCTACTAATAAAATCTATCAAAACAGGAAAATTGGTGAGTGTTCGAAGTGAAGTTTTACATGGCGTGAGTACGAGTGATTTCAGCTTTTTCTAAATCTTTAAGAAATTTATATATTATTAGTCTATAATAAATAGAGAGGTGAATTATGAAACCAGAAAACAAAACAACCATAGCATTTACTTTGCTGGGAATAATAATGGGATATGTAAGCTATGCTTTGATGAACAATTATCTGGCTTTAGCAGTAGCAATAGTTTTTCTGTACATTGGAGCACAAGTTTTCAAGAGAGTTTTTAAGATAAATGAGAGGTTTAAATGGTTTTTGTCAAATGGGGGTTGGACGTACATTTTTGTATGGTTTATAGTTTGGATAATATTTTACAACTTGTGATAAAATGATAGAAGGTTTAGGAGAGTGGCAAAGAACTCATTACTCAAACGAAATAACACCAGAAATGGATAATCAAGAAGTTATTGTAATGGGTTGGGTAAGAGAACTTAGGGATATTGGCAAGCTAAAATTTATTAAGCTTGCAGATAGGGAAGGTTTCATACAGATAACTGCAAAAAAAGAAGAGGTTAAACCAAAAGTTATAGAAAAAATTGAAATGCTTGGTAGAGAGTATGTTATAGCCGTCAAAGGCATTGTTAAAGCAAACAAGGAAGCTCCTGGAAGAACAGAGGTAATACCAATTGATATTAAAATTATTAACACTTCTGAAAAACCATTGCCACTAGAATTGGAAATCAAAAAAACTCCTGCAGATTTGACAACCCGTTTAAACGCAAGAGTTTTGGATTTAAGGAAACCTGAAGTTGCGGCTATATTTAAAATTCAAGCAAAAATAATTGAAGGTATGCAAGCTTACCTTAACAAAAATGGTTTTCTCCAAGTTTATACACCATCTTTAATAGGCGGTTCTTCTGAAGGAGGAGCAGATTTATTTGAAGTTAAGTATTTCGAACAAAAAGCATTTTTAAGACAAGATCCACAGCTTCATAGAGAACTTTTGATTGCTGCTGGATTTGACAAAATCTATGATATCGGACCTAGTTGGAGGGCTGAAAAATCTCATACTACTTATCACCTTTGCGAGCACAGAACTTGTGCACCTGAAATATCTTTTATAAGAAATGAGACTGACACGATAAAATTAGAAGAAAATCTAATTGTAGAAACTATAAAGCATGTAATACAAACATGTGAAGAAGAATTAAAGACTTTAAAAATTAATTTAGGTATGCCAAAGCAACCTTTCCCAGAATTAAGATTTCCAGAAATTTATGACATATTAAAAGACTTTGGAATGAAAGTAAAGATTGGAGAAGACTTAAGTAAGGAGAACTACATAAAGCTTTGGGAATATGTTCAAGATAAGTATGAAAATGAATTTTTTTTCATAAACAGATTTCCATTTGTTGTAAAACCCTTTTATGTTATGAGGGTTGACGAAGAACCTCAATGGGCTAGAAGCGTTGATTTTGTATTCAAAGGAATGGAAATGTCTTCTGGTGGTCAACGTGAACATAGATATAGTGAGTTAATTAAAAATATGAAAGAAAAGAAGTTAAATCTTGAAGGATTCAAATGGTTTACAGATTTCTTTAAATATGGAGTTCCACCTATGGGTGGATTTTCAATAGGAATTGAAAGATTTACAATGAAACTTTTAAATATTGAAAATATAAGAGAAACCACATTATTTCCAAGAGATCCAGAAAGAATCATACCATAATCATTTATATAATTTTAAACAAGTGATGTTATTATGCCTTGGGATATAAACAATAAAAAATGCATCCGTTGCGGTGGTTGTGTCTCAGTTTGTCCGTTTGCAGCCTTAGAACTAAAAGAAAATGTTATTTTTAATGAAAAACTATGCACTCTATGCGGTATATGTGAAAAAGCTTGTCCAGTTTCTGCAATAAAGGTGACGAAATGAGTTATGATGTCATAGTTATAGGCGTTGGACCAGCCGGAGCATCGTGTGCGAAAAAGCTGGCAGAGAACGGATTTTCTGTAAAGGTTTTTGATAGAAGAGAAGAGTTAGGTGTTCCTGTCAGATGTGGAGAGGGTTTGAACGAAAGAACACAAGAACTTATAGGAAAAATTCCTGATAGATGCATTGCACAAAGAATTAAAGGTGCGAGGATATACGTCCCCAATGGAAAATATTTAGAGGCAGTTTTAGAATACGGAGGGTTCATATTAGATAGGAGATTCTTTGATAAATGGCTAGCCGAACAAGCAGAAAAGGCAGGGGCAGAAATTCAAAAAAATACTTTAATTACAGATTTTGTAAAAGAAAACGAATATTTTAATGGAGTAAAGGGTGAATTTCAAGGAAAGGAATTTGAAGAAAAGGCAAAAATAATAGTTTGTGCAACCGGTGCCGAATCGGCTTTAAGAAGAGTTCTGAATATTTTTTCAAAGTTAAACTTAATCGATTCTTGTCTGCAATACAAAATGTCTGGAATCGATGTTGATTCAGATTTTATTCATATTTATATTGGAAACGAAATAGCGCCTAGGGGATATCTCTGGGTCTTCCCGAAAGGAAAAGATAGAGCAAATGTTGGTGCCGGCGTAATTCCTGGAAAACAAAATGCAAAATATTATTTAGATAAATTCGTTAATGATCATCAAGAATTAAAAAAAGGTAAAATAGACTTGGTTGAAGGCGGTTGTGTTCCAGTTGGTGGATTGTTAAAAAATATGGTTACAAACGGTTTTTTAGTTTGCGGTGAGGCTGCTCATCACGTCAACCCGATCCACGGCGGTGGAGTAAAAGAAGCAATTATCTCAGGTCGGTTAGCAGCTGATGTTATAACAGATTGCTTGAAAAAAGGAGATGTTTCTAAGAAGGCTTTGTCAAGGTTTAATGAAGTATGGTGGGAAAAGAGAGGAAACCATTTAGCAAGAGTTGAAAAACTTAGGGAAGTGGTTGAGAAGCTTTCTGATGATGATTTAAACGATTTGGTAGACGCTTTAAAACCAGAAGACTTGATAGAATTTTCTAGAGGATCAAAACTCTCTGTTCTTGCAAAAGCTTTGATGAGAAAACCTAGATTAATAACCTTAGCAAAACATTTATTATAAACACAAATAAATAATTCAAACAAACTATAATTATTCTTATATGACTAGAATAGAAAAGCTTGAAATTCAGGGGTTTAAGTCGTTTGCAAAAAAGACTATAATAACATTTCCAAGTAACTTCTCTGTTATAGCTGGTCCAAATGGCTCAGGAAAATCAAATATTATAGACGGCTTGTGCTTTGTTCTTGGAAGAACGTCTGCAAAAAGCCTCAGGGCAGACAGGATGATGGAGATGATTTTCCATGGAGCAAAAACCAAACCGCCAGCTGAGTTTGCAAAGGTTTCTTTGTACTTTGATAATTCTGAAAAAGAGTTTCCAATACAAGAAGACAAAGTGATATTGACTAGGAAAATAAACCAAAGAGGAATCTCTGTTTACAAAATAAATGGTAGGACCGTTACAAGAGAGACTATACAGGAGATTCTAAGGCCTGCTAGGATTCAATCGGAAGGTCATAACATCATTCTCCAGGGTGATATCACAGACATCATTGAGATGAGTCCTTTAGAAAGAAGAGAAATAATGGATGAGATTTCTGGTGTAATGGAGTTTGATGAAAAAAGGGAAAAAGCACAAAGAGAGCTAATGACTGTAGAAGAAAGATTAAAAGAATCAAGCATAATCTTAATGGAAAAGAGAGCAAACCTTGATAGGCTAGACAGCGAAAGAAAGTCTGCTGAGCAGTATCAAAAATTAACAAGCGAGTTAGACAAGCTAAGAGCATCTTTAGCCAAGCAAAGGTTACAAGAGGCAGAAGAGGCCATAGCAAAGCTTGATAAAAAAGTTTATGAAATAACTTCTGGTGAGATAGACAAAGAATTAGAAGCCTTGGACAAGGAGATAGAAGAATTAGAGAAAAAGAGAGAAACCATTTCTAAGAGGCTTTTTGACAGGAGTAAGGACATTGCTATAATAAAAGAGGTTGAAAGATTAAAATCTGAAATAAACAGGAAGAAGGATAAAATAGATATTGATAAGCTTGAAATTGGAAGAATTGATGATTTGGTTAAAAGATTGGAAGTCATTAAGCAAAAAGAAATGGAAGGGACGATAAGCAGAGCTGTTCAAGAAGTTTTAAAGCTAGGTTGGACAGGTATCTATGGGACAGTTGCTTCTTTGTCAAAAGTTCCTTCTCAATACCAAACTGCCATAGAAGTAGCAGCAGGCCCACACTTATATGATGTGATTGTTTCTAATCAGGACGTGGCAATCGAATGCGTGAACTATCTAAAGAAAAACAAAATAGGAAGAGCAACCTTCCTACCTTTAGATAAAATCAAACCTAGGGATAGTAGTCATTTAAAGAAATTTTTAGGAAAAGAAGGTGTCATAAGCATAGCTTTGGATTTGATTGAGTTTAACCAGAAATACTTTAATGCTTTCTCCTTTGTTTTCGGCGAAACATTAATAGTTGATAAAATCGAAACTGCTAAGAAATTAGGAATAGGCGAGGCACGCTATGTGACGCTAGACGGCGACTTGGTAGAAAGGTCTGGGGCAATAATCGGCGGTTTTTACAGCGCAAGGAAAGTTTTTACTGATACAGAAGACATTAAAAATTATTCTTTAAGAAAAACTCAGCTAGAAAAAGAAATCAACCAGTTAGAATCAGAAATAATAAGAATAAGCAAAGAGTTCGAGCAGTTAACAGCTGAAGAACAGATAGGAAGCAAAGAAATAACAGAAATGCAAAAAGAAAGAGAGATAATAGAACAAAAGTACGAATCTTTAAGAACAAAGAGAAAAAGAATTTTTGAAGAAAAAATGAACTCTCAAGAAGAAATTAACAAGCTAAGAATCAGAAAAGCAAGGTTTGAAGCAGAACTTGACAATTTAAAACTAGAGTTTGAAAACTATAAGAAACTAGAAACCTATCAATTGCCTCCAGGTGTTCTTGAAAACAAGATAAGGGAAGCAATGGGTGCTATAAACTCTTTGGGTGCGATAAACATGAAAGCCTTAGAAGAATACAGTCAGCAAAAGATTGTTTATGATGAATTAAAGCAAAGGGTTGACAAGCTAACTGATGAGAGGAACAAAGTTGTTGAAATAATAGCTGATGTAGAAGACAAGAGGAAAGAAGTTTTCATGAAAACTCTTGAAGGGATAAGGGAGCAGTTTAAAATTGTTTTTAAGGATTTAATGGGCGGTGAGGCGGATATAAGACTAATAGGCGATATGGAAAGCGGCTTGCTTATAGAGGCTAGTCCAAGCGGTAGAAGACTGATGAATATAGATGCAATGTCTGGTGGTGAAAAAACTTTAACTGCATTAGCTTTCCTTTTTGCAATCCAAAGATTTAAGCCTGCACCGTTTTACATATTAGACGAGATAGATGCTGCTTTGGACAGACCTAATACCAAAAAGACCGTTGAACTAATTAAAAAATACTCGCCAAAATCTCAGTTTATTGTTATTTCTCATAATGAAACTACTATGCAATCTGCTGATTGCGTTTACGGCGTTTCTATGTCTGATGGAGAATCTCAATTAATAGGAATAAAGATGCCTAGTTAATCTTTTGTAGGAGGTGAGTAAAAAGGCTTTTCTGCCCGAAAATCAGGAAAACCTAATATTCTATCTACATCTGCTACGTGTGGAAGACTTTCACTTTCTGGTCCTGCTGAAAGTTTTGATACTGTAATTCTTGCAAGTTTTTTCCCTTCTGGAACTGAAAACATCTCTCCTGGTTTAAGATAAATCTTCTCAGCGATATTACGTTTAACATAATCAAATCTTACATCTATTGTTGAATCATATGAAAAAACTTTTTCTATCCCCTTTTTCCCTTCTCTAGAAAGATGTGGAACTAACCATTCTACTTTAGCAGTTTCTGCATCCATACCAGGAATTTCCTCGGTTGATGACATAGAAAATCCTGTAATTTTACGATAGTCTTTTCTTCTAAGCTTTGCTCTATCTTGGCAATTAATAATCATATATTCTAACGGTATAGACATGTAATCACTAAAAAGTATAGAAAACTAAATTATTTAAACCTTTCTCAAGAACTTGTTTAGAATATCTTTCTAACTTATAATTTTCTTACCAAGTTAAACAAAAGATTTATAAACTTTACTACCAATTAGTTATTATAGATTCTCATGAATGAAGACCCTCATATAAGAAGATCTGTAGATGTTGATACTCCCATATATTTTGAATTAGATAGGTTTGGACAGTTTTTAGCAAAAACTCAATGTAACACTGTAGATTATATAGGAAAATTCTATGTAAAATATTCTGAAGGTGTTCTAGCCTTTCAAAGGCCGCCAACTATTCTAAATAGAAATGTAAGGTTTAGTACACTTCATCATACTGATAATATTGCATATACAGGTCCAGAAAACTTTCATAATTATATGGTAATTAAAAGTAATGGAGAATGTATACTTGATGATAAATTTCCAAGTGATACTTTTATTATCGTAAAAAAACACTATTGTATAGACGAGATTGATAAGGCTATCTTAGAAGAAATAGAAAAGGTAGAAAAAATTAGAAAGAGCTAAACTAAGTAATTAAATTTTCTTTAAAAATTTGTTAAGAATATCTTCTAAATTAGGTTTGCCGATCTCCTGTATCTCGTATTTAACTCTTGCAGCAGGCTTGTTTATATTTAAAATATTTCTTAGGTCAACTGGCGTCCCAATAAGAACTGAATCGCACTCAACGGAATTAATAGTTTGTTCTAATTCGTCTATCTGCTTTCTTGAATAACCCATTGCAGGTAGGACAGCTCCCAAGTGTGGATACTCGGAATAGACGTCTCTTATTGAGCCTACGGCCTTATCTCTAGGACTAATCATATAAGCGCCTAGGTTCTTAGCTGCAATGCTTGCTGCACCAAAACTTAAACCGCCATGCGTGAGAGTAGGACCGTCTTCGATGGCTAGAACTCTTTTTCCTATTACCAATTCTGGCTTATCAACAAATGATGGCATTGCAGCCTTTATGATTATTGCCTTTGGGTTAACCATGCTAACATTATTTATAACAGTTTCTATGTCGACAGGATTAGCAGTGTCTACTTTATTTACTATTACGACATCGGCCATTCTAAGGTTTGCTTCACCTGGATAATAAAGAAGTTCGTGCCCAGGTCTTCTCGCATCAGCAACAACTATATGTAAATTTGGTTTAATAAAAGGCAAGTCATTGTTTCCACCATCCCAGACAATGACGTCAGCTTCCCTTTCAGCTTGCCTAAGAATCTTTTCATAATCAACACCAGCATAAACTATGTTTCCAGCTTCTATGTGTGGTTCGTACTCTTCCCTCTCTTCGATAGTTGTTTCATACTTGTTTAAATCAGATTTTGTAGAGAATCTTTGGACAGCCATTTTGCTTAAGTTTCCATAAGGCATCGGATGCCTTACAACAACAAATTTTACTCCTTTTGCTTTAAGCAATTGACAAACTTTTCTTGCGGTAGGAGACTTGCCTGCTCCAGTTCTAACAGCGCAAACAGAAATAACAAATCTTTTGGATTCTAACATGGTTGATTCTGGACCCATTAATCTAAAGTCTGCTCCCGATGCTAATACAATAGCAGCTTTGTGCATAACATCTACATAATATAGGTCAGAGTAAGCTAGCACAACTTCATCTACTTTATATTTCTTAATTATTTGAGGAAGAACTCTTTCAGGAAATATTGGAATACCTTTAGGGTATAACTTACCTGCTAAATCTCTTGGATAAAATTTATTTTTTTCAGGAACTTGAGCAACAGTAAATGCTACAACTTCATAATTTTTATTATCCCTAAAGAAAACGTTGAAGTTATGGTAATCTCTACCCTGAGCTCCAGCTATAACTACTCGTCTTCTTTTTTCAACCATATCGCTCTTAGATAAATTTATAAGAAATCAATATTAAAGCTTTTACTAGAGCAAAATGCCAAAGAGTTCTAAAAAAAAGGAAATACTAGTTAGAGTTTGTCCAAAATGTGGAAGCAAAAATGTAGATATAGATGTAGGAACATATAACATAGCACCATTTTATGTGTGTAAGAGTTGTGGCTTTGGAAGTCCTTTGTTTCCTGAAATATCAATGAAAGAGGCAAGAAAATTAAAAGAAAGACCTATAAATTATTCACCTATTCTTACTCCAACTAAAAAGCCAGTATCAATTCCAATAATTTTATTTTATTTGTTTACTGGAGCAATCATTATGATAATACTAATTATTTTAGGTAGATGAAATGCTAACAGATCAACAGTTGATTAACTTAATGGTTTCTGAACCAAGCTGGGAAGACGTTATTATAAAAATAGTTGCAGAAGAGCAAATAGATCCTTGGTCCATAGACATAATAAAGCTTGCAAATGCTTTTTTAGATTATTTGCAGAAAGTGGAACAATTAGACTTGAGGATACCTGCTAGGTTTATTCTAATAGCAGCGATCTTGCTTAGAATGAAGTCAGATATTCTAACAGAAAGAGAAGAGAAAATCTTTATTCCAGAGGCAGAAAAAGAGGCAGATGAAACTCTGCGAATTCTTGCAAGCTTGCCACCTTTGCAACCGCCGTTAAAGAGAATACCTTTAAGAAATGTTACTTTAGATGAATTGCTCTCAGCGTTAAGAAAAGCATATGAGGTTCAAGAGAGAAGAACAGAAAGAAAGCTAAGGATAAGAAGAGCTGTTGAGATTGCTGTTCCGCCTGCTGAAGTAGAAGATATAACAGAGAGAATAAACAAGCTGTTAAATCAAATAAACTCTGCCCTAGTCGAGGTGGATAACATAGAATTTTCAAGGCTTGTTAAAAGATGGGGGAGGAAAGAAATAGTAGAAGCTTTACTGCCTTTATTGCATTTAAGTCAGGATGGAAAAATAAATTTGTTACAAGAAGAGTTATTTAAGGAAATATTTGTTCGTAAGAAGATTTTAATTTAGAAGCTAATTTCAATAATAAATAATAAAAATAGTTATTAATTCCTTTAACAATATTCTATTGGGACTAAAATGAGATTAGAAAGATTAAAGTCAGCGATAGAAGCTGCTTTGTATATGTGTAATGATCCTATTTCTGCAGAGGAATTAGCAAGAATGTTCAAGTCAGATGTTAGTGAAGTAAAAGAAGTTTTAAATGAATTAAAAAAAGAATTTGAAGAAGCACGTCATGGCGTTCATTTATTAGAAACATCAGCTGGCTTTCAAATAAGAGTAAAGCCAGAGTTTGCACCTTTGGTAAGAAACTTAACTCCTTACCAAGATTTGGGTCGTGGCTTACTACGAGTTTTAGCATTGGTAGCATACAAACAGCCCATCACACAATCGGAAGTTGTCAAAGTCATTGGCAATAGGGCTTACGAATACATAAAAAGACTGGAGGAGAGGGGCTTGATTAAAACAGTCAAACAGTCGAGAACCAAGGCATTAATAGCAACAAAGGAATTTGCTAATTACTTTGGTTTAGAGAATCCTGAAGACATTAAGAAATTCTTTGATGAAATGACAAAGAAAACTAACGAGTAATATTAGTTAAACAGTTTTGATATTCTGGTGTCTGATTCCACTGGCATTTACCTTGTATGCACTGACACTGGGTTAATCTTAAGCAGCTATACTCTTCTCTCCATTCGCAGGTTGTTACAACATTTTCTATTTCTCCTTTTTTACCACATAACTGGTTAGAACAACCACCCACTGAGCAATCAGAGTCTACTGTGCACTCAGCTTTAGTTTCGCCAACGCCAGTTCCCTGGCTAATTGCTGGTTGACTAGCTTTAGAAGCTGCTAATGCATAGCTGTTTGTATAATTTACATAAGCCAAACCAGCAAAAATAACTATAAGAGTTATGCTTAGCACTATAACAAACTGGATAGGAATTCTAGGCTTTACTAAACTCGCTCCCTTTTCAGTTAAGTTATAGTAAATCCATTTATGTCCAGTCTCTTCTCTTCTTACTAAATCAGCTTCTTCTAATTTGTTCAAATGTTCAATAACAGTAGATGCAGCTAAGTTTAATTCTTTTGAAAGCTCGGAAGGCATTTTTCTTCTTCTGCTTAAACTTTTTAAAATATCTAGCCTTGTGTCTGCTGCTAATGCCTTTAATGTTTTCCTATCTATTTCCATATTATTACTTAATCTAAAAGTTTTATAAATTGCTTAATTTTGTTCGGTACAGACCTAACAATACTAGATAATTTTTTCAACTGCAATTTCTATTTCCTTTGCAACTTCTTCTATTGTTTTTTCAGCATCCACTATAACCCACTTACCAAAAATATTCTTGCTAGCTAATTCTTCATATTTCTTAGAAACCTTTTTTCTAAATTCCAAATCCCTTTCAAACAAGTCTAAATCAACCTTTTCCTTTTGCTTTCTTTTCATTGCAGTTTCAGCAGAAACTTTCAAGTAAATTATCAGGTCTGGTTTTACAATATCAAACAAATCTGCAAACTTCAAGGCCTTTTCTATTGGAAAGCCTTGTGAGCACTGGTAAGCTAGCGTAGAGGTAAAGTATCTGTCAGCTAGAACTATTCTTCCACCTTCTAATGCATTTCTAATTTCTTTCATATCCTTTATCATATCTAACGAGTAGATGAAGAACTGCATATCTGGGGTAAGCTGTAATTCTTCGTGAAGAAACTTGTGAATGGTGACGCCAATCGGGCTGTTAAAGTTAGGATATCTTATGTGCAGGACTGGTTGAGATAGCTTTGCATTTAATTTTTCCTTTAAAAGCTCGGTCTGAGTTCCGCAGCCAGCGCCATCTGATCCTTCGATGACGATAAGTTTACCTTTCATATCTAACATTATACAAAAATCAGGATTTAAATATTCTATTGGATTAGAAATTTCTTCAAACCTTTCTTTTGAATTCTTGACTTATTTTAGACTGATCAATTTTATTTTGTTTGAAGTACTTTGCATCCTTTTTCATATAATAAGGCTTTTCACAAGGAGAAGATAATTTCATAAAAACAAGCTTGCATATACGCATGCCGGGATACAAGGCAACCGGCATTCTTCCCACATTGGTTATCTCTAAGACGAGTTTACCTTCCCAACCAGGGTCAACGAAAGTTGATGTCACATGAACAACCACGCCTAGTCTTCCCAAAGAACTTCTACCATCTACTGCTCCTGCTAAGTCATCTGGAAATTTTATATATTCATTTACAGTTCCTAAAACAAATTCTCCAGGATGAATTATAAAAGGTTTTTCTTCATCTACTATGATTATTTCTGTAATTTCTTCTGGATTTTTTGGATCAAGCACAGCAGACTGAGTAATTTTAAAAACTCTAAACTCTTTTCCTAATGTTAAATCAATCCAAGCAGATTGGAATTGTTCTTCCTTTAACTTCGGGTCTATAGAAATCTTTCCAGAATTGATATAATTTTTAATATCTTTGTCAGACAAAATCACTCTATCATCTCTATTAATTAGTTTTTGAAAAGATATAAAACTTTAGTTATTAATTTTATTCAATTCTTTAAAACAAACCTTTATAGTCAATCCTTCTGATTCATCTTTTGTTGGATTATTAAAAACTTCAAAATGTAAATGCGGGCCATGCGTCCAGCCTGTATTACCACTAAAGCCTATAAGCTGACCCTTTCTTACTTTCTGGCCAACTTTCACTATCGCGCCTTTATATTTTAAATGCTCATAGGCTGTATATTCTTTATTTTTATGCTTAATAACAATTCGATTGCCCAAATTCCAATATTTCTTTTTACTTCTTCCTCCAACATTTGAATTATTCTTTATCCAAACAACCTTTCCATTATAGGCAGCATAAATAGGAGTTCCTACAGGTATTAAGAAATCAACGGAATATTTTAGTTCTTTTGCATGCTTCTTTTTTATTTTAATTATGTCTTTTAAATTTACAGGTAATTTGTAATTGTTTTTACATTTCATACTTTACACTTTCAAGTGGGCCCCGAGAGATTTGAACTCTCGTCACTAGCTCCCAAAGCTAGTATACTAGACCAAGCTATACTAGGGACCCGTATTTGAAAATATTGAACAACAAGATTTAAAAATAAGCCTCAGGCGAGAGTTGAACTCGCGACCTTTTGCTTAATGCTCCCTGTACGGTCCAAGCAAACGCTCTACCAAGCTGAGCCACTGAGGCATAAAAGAAATATAACATAAGAATATAAATTATTTTTTTGCGCTCTTTAATTTCTCAACTTTTATCACAAATCCACATTTTGGACATTTTGTTTCAAATCTATATTTTGCTCCTTTAGAAACTTGTTTCCACTCCTGAGTATGACAATCATAAGCTCCGCATTTAGGGCAGATTAATTCGATGTGGACAACAGAATCACCCTTTATTGCCAAAGCTCTGACTTTGCCGTTATTTTCTAGAACTCTTAAAGTATGATAATCACAACTAGCAGGAGTTAGTTTTTTCTCAGCTATTATCCTATCGATTTTATCAAACATAATAAAAATTCTGTATAATAGTTTTATATTTTTATTGGTTTTAGAAGCGTCCAATCAAAAAAGCAACTAAAGCAATAAGCATTGCAATCTTCATCATTTTCTGGGATTTTTTAGGTGAAAGAAAGATTGCAAAGCAAGAATATAGAAATATTATATCAGCTATGATAACGAGGTAAAGATAATTTACATTTAATAAACGAAAAATATAAGGAATTGGAGAAAACAAGACAGCAAATATTATAAAAATAGTTGCAATCCAAGCTGAAAAGTTTTTGCCAGCAACCATAGGCAAGGTTTTAGCCTTTATTCTCTTATCGCCTTCCAAATCTTCTATGGTTTTAGCAATTTCTCTTCCTATATTTGCAGAAAAAGCCAATAAAAACAAAATTAAAACAGTGGCTGTTACAAATCCTGAAAGCAAGCTTCCGAACAAGAATGTAGAAGCAGAGAGCCAGCTAACTATAAAATTGCCTAGTAAAATAATTTTCTTTAGTTTCCAAGAATAAATTACAAGTAAAAGTGTGTTAAACAAAGCAATTATCAGCATCTGAAAATTTAGGAAAAAAGCTAGAATATTTCCAATAAACAATAAAATTAAAGAATAAATTAAGGCATTTTTTCTAGTTATCTTGTTAGAAGGTAAAGCTCTTCTTGGTCTGTTTACTTTGTCAGCTTCATAATCAAAATAATCATTTATAACCATTCCACCACCAGAAATTAAGAAAACAGCTAAGCAAGCAATTAGAATTTGCAAAGGATTATAGAAACCTACTAAAATAGCAGCAATTATAACAGCAAGAATAGACATAGCAGCGTTAGGGATTCTTAATACCTCTAAATAAGAAAGCATTATATCTTCCTTTCTTTAGATTTTAGTCTTAGATCTTTCGAGAAACATTTCCTACATTTTATTTTTCCTTCTTTGACCTTTTTTGCGTCAGCCCTGATCTTGGCGTTGCAGCGCATACAGACGTAAACTCTGTCATAAAGTCTTTTGGTAACAGCCTCTATCTTTGTTTTTGGCATAAAATCACTATACTACATACTTCTTAATATTTTTATTCTTTCCTCAAGAGGAGGATGAGTTGCAAACAAGTTATCCAACGGGCTTTTATTTGGATCGGCTATAAACAAATGAGACACCGCTTCACTAACTTTCATCTTGCCTTCATTAACGTCTTTAATTTTTTCCAAAGCGTCTGCCAAGCCATCAGGATATCTCGTTAATTCTGCTCCGCCTGCATCTGCCAAATATTCTCTTCTCCTAGAAACAGCAGCCTGAACGAGTCTCGTAGCGATAGGAGCTATTATGGCAAGAGCAAGAGCTATTATAAACATTATTAAAATAATTCCTCCACCCTTTCTCTCATCTTCATTTCTAAGGCCACCAAATCTTAGATTCCTTAAAAACATCCAGCTTACAATCGCTGCCAGTCCAACCAAAACAGCAACCAAAGTAGCAAATCTTACGTCATAATTCCTTATGTGCGACATCTCATGTCCTATGACTCCTTCCAACTCGTCTCTTTTTAAATTTTCTAGTGCTCCTGTTGTCACGCAGATGGAAGCATGTTTGGGGTCTTTACCACAAGCAAAAGCATTTATCTCGTTGCTCTCCATAACATAAACTTTTGGTTTTGGTATTCCAGCAGCTATAGCCAATCCTTCAACCGTGTCTATCAAATATCTGTGCTTTCTCTCGTCTGCTGGTTGCGCATGAACAGACTTTAAAACTATCTGGTCGCCATAGTTGTAAGAGACATAAATGTCAGCAATTATAAAAACAAACGCAAAAATCATCATAAATAATGCTATCTCTGGGACGAAAACTTCAGCTATAAAATAAACTAAAGCAAAAAGTATAAAAAAAACTAAAAAACTTAGCAAAATAGAATTTCTTTTATTCTTTCCAATCTGGTCAAATACATTTACCTTTTCCATTTAAGACACTAAAACTCTACTTTAACTGGTTTTCTTTCCTTTTCCTCTGCTGTCAAATAATCTCTAGGTTTACTTCTCCCAAGCATTGAAGCAAACCAAGAACCTGGAATTGTAGTTATCATGTTGTTGAAAGATAGGACCGAGTCATTGTAGAACTGCCTTGAGTAAGCAATTTTATTCTCTATTCCTTCTAACTGCTCTTGTAAAAGCTTGAAATTCTCGCTAGCCTTTAAATCAGGATAATTCTCTGCTATAGCAAAAACACTTCTTAGGGCAGTTGCCAAGGCTGTTCCTGCTTTTATTTTTTCATTAGGCGTTCCTGCCTTTAGCATGTTTTCTCTTGCTCTCATTGCTGCTTCCATAATACTTTTCTCATGTTTTGCATAGCCTTTTACTGTTTCAACCAAATTTGGAACCAGATCTGCTCTTTTCTTTAACTGAACATCTATCTGAGACCAAGCATTGTCTATCCTATTTGAAAGAACTACTATTCTGTTTATATAGTAAACCACTATCAAAGCTGCTATTACTATTATGACCAAAGGTGCTAACCAAATCCACCAAATCATTAAATCACTAAATTAATATCTAATTAGAGATTTATATAAATTATCTAAACCATCCAAACAGCCAGTTGAAAAGGTTAGAAATTGCCTTAAGAATGCTTTCAAAAAAATTGCTATTGCTTACTATTAATGTTATAGGTTTTGATAAAGACGTTGAAAAGTCATTAGTGCTTACAACAACCTGTATTAAATTATCATCGCTTTTTGGGGTAAAGTTAAACGAAAATATTTTAAAATCGCTAACATAATCTGTTTGGGTTTGCTCTTTAAACTTTACAGTAACTTCCTGAGGCGTATTAAGCAAGTTTCTAACACTAACATTTATCAAATAATTCTTACCAACATAAGCAGTATCGTTAACGTCTAAGGATATGTCCAAGGGTTTGTTTAAAACAACCGAGACGTTTTGTTGGTCTAAAGCTCCTTTGTTATAAGAGTAAATATTAAAATCATAATAAGGAGAGAAAATCTCTAGCTTATCAGAACCGTAATCGCCATTGTCGCTAAGGATGTAAGAATTAGGTGCCGAGGCTGTTAATTTTTCTTTAGGAGATACTGTGGTTTTATCGACTGTTAGTTTGGTAGAACCCTCTTTTTCGTAAGACAAGGATAAGGGAACGTTTTTCTGTTCGCTACCGTAAACTAAAACAGAAATTGGGCAAGTATATTGCACATTTCTCTGTAGTTCAGGTATTTTAAAGATGGTAAAAACTGTCTTGTTGTTGCAAAAATAAGTGACATTATCTTCATTTATTTTTTCTAAGAAAAAACTGCTTTGGTCAGAGCTGCAGCTTCTTATATCTAACTTTGTTAACAAGCATCTATCCGCAGTTATATCTGTTTTTAAGATTGCATATTCTTTCCAAATGTTATTTTCCAAGAATTCTGAATTAAAAGACAGTATAGGCTGTTCTTCATAACTTAAAACTTTGACAGAAACATTGGTATTCATTAGATTAACCTTAAAGCTTCCAAAACCATTTGAATAAATGCTTGAGAATGTCCAACTGCTGTCTGGAAATGTAGCAAACTTTATATGAGTTGCATCTAAGTATCCAACCTCAGCCCATGTTGGGTCTGAAATAATTCCTTCATCATTATAAATCTCTGTCCAACCATGTGGTTGAAAGTTTTCTCCTGTATAAACTTTGCCAGGATGAACGTAGCCAACAGTCACGGCTGAATAATAACCTAAATTTCTTAAGAACGAAACCAAAAGATTTGAAAATTCTTTACAAACACCTACTCTAACCCTGAGGATTTCTTTTGCAGGTATGTTAACATCAGAATAGACTGTGTCATATTTTATGTTTTCGTTTATCCACTTGGATAAATAAGAAACTCTTTCAAAGTCGGTGCCTCTAGCCTTATATGCTATATCTGCTATTTCTGGGTCTGTTGATTGGACTAAGCTAGTTGGCTTTAGGAACTCTGGGAACATTTTCTTATCAACTGAATATCTCCTGTTAACTGAAACTACAGATGTGATTTTAAAGTTTATATTGCTTGATGGGTTTTCCCAATTTATACTTAGAATCTTGTTTCCAAAATTATCATAAACAAGACTATAAGAGCAGGAATTGCTGCAAGCACCATAATTATCAGAAACTTCAAAGCTCTCTATCTTTTGGTAAGAATCCTCCTGTGGTATGGATAAGTTCAGTTGAATGTTATTAATGTTTCCAGAAACTTCTATAGATCCAAACTCATTAATCTCAGCCTGCATCTTATTAACTAACTGAGGATTTGTTATATCAGCTAACGCTGGGGTACTCATTAAGATTATCAATAAAAACAAAATTTTCTTCATACTCTTACAATTTAGAATTAATAGTTTATAAACCTCTTATTTTTATATTTTAGCGTATACAATCAATTAGTTTTTACAAAGTTTTTATATTCTTAAGATGAAAAGTTATAACAATGGCCATGATGGTGTAACCTGGTTAACATAGAGGCCTGTGGAGCCTTTGTTGGGGGTTCAAATCCCTCTCATGGCCTAGAAAATTCTCCCTAGTCCAACTATAAAAAGAATTCCAATAAAATTAAAAATAAAGGCTAAGATTATAAATTTTTTACCATTATATTTCTCTGCACCCAGTAAAACTGCAGCTAATTCATCTGGTAGCGGAGATGCAATTATAAATCCTGCTATTAAAGGACTTATCTTATAAAGAAATTTTGATTTTATTTTTGGAAGTTTCAATCCTTTAAATTTGTGATATTTAATAACTTTTTCTGCTTCAATCCTTACAAAATCATAAATTATATACTCACTTAATATACTGCCTAAAGCTCCAAGAAAAGCTAATATCCAAGGATTTAATATTTTTGCTAAAATGAAAAAGGTTGCTACTGAAAAAGCAGTTGTTACTCCATAAGTATAGAAAAATCCAGCTAAAATAGCTCCAAAATATCCGTATTTTCCTAAGTTAAATAAAAATTTTTCTAAAGAACCTGTTAAAATTGCTTCTATGGTTAGGAGTAATACTAATATAAATAAAAATATGTTGTAGCGTCTCCACTCGTATTTAATGAATTTTTCTTCACGAATTATAAATTCTTTTGTCTCTTTTTCTATTTTCTTTTCTTTTAAGTTTTCAAACATAATAATCCTTACTATTAAATATAAGATTCCTTAATAAAGAATATGCGATGGCATACAATGAGCGTTGAATCTGTTTTAGAAAAATTAGGAACAAACAAAAAAGGAATAACACATGTCGATGCTGAGGCAAGATTAAGATATTATGGATTAAATAAGCTTAAGAAAAGAGAAAGAAGAACTGCTTTAATAATTTTTTATGAACAGTTTAAGAGCATTCTAGTTTTACTATTAGTAATTGCAACTCTTCTCTCTTTGTATCTTAGAATGTATATAGATGCAATTGTAATTGGAATAATAATAATTTTAAATGCATTTTTAGGTCTTTATCAAGAATTTAAGGCAGAAAAGGCAATTGACGCCTTAAAAAAATTAACAGTTTCTAAAGTTATTGTAATAAGAGATGAAATACATCATGAAATTTCAGTAGAAAAAATTGTTCCAGGGGATGTTGTAATTTTAGAAACGGGAAACAGAATTCCTGCTGATGTAAGACTCCTTGAGGTTTCTAATCTTAAAATTGATGAATCTGAATTAACAGGCGAGTCTGTTCCAGTAACAAAAGATGTAAAAACTTTAAAGGATGTTGCGGTTGCAGATAGAAAAAATATGGCTTTTATGAGCACTTTAGTCACTTATGGTAGAGGTTTAGGAGTTGTTGTTGCAATAGGTATGTCAACTGAAATAGGAAAGATAGCAACTCTTGTAGAAGAAAGGGAAGAACCTACACCTTTGCAAAATAAGTTACAGCATTTTGGAAAGGATATAGGAATTTTTGTTGTTGTGCTAGCATTTTTTATATTCTTAATAGGAATGCTTAAAGTTGAAGAGGCATTTGATAAAAGAATAATTGATATGCTTTTAACTTCAATGAGTTTGGCAGTAGCAGCCGTGCCAGAAGGTTTACCAGTTGTTGTTACCTTAACCCTTACACTAGGAACTCAAAAAATGTTAAAAAAGAATTCTGTTGTTAAAAGATTAGCTGCTGTAGAAGCATTAGGCTCAGTTACGGTGATTGCGGCTGACAAAACTGGAACAATGACAACAAATGAAATGACTGTAGAAAAAATTTGGTGTTCTGAAAAATTAATAAGCGTTACTGGTGTAGGTTTTGAGCCTAAGGGTGAATTTTTATTAAACAATAAAAAGATAGATCCTAAAAAAGACGAATGTTTGTATTTACTGCTTAAAATATCAAAAATGTGTAATGATGCAATTTTAAAAAATGGATTAGGTTGGCATATAATTGGAGATCCAACAGAAGGAGCCTTAAAAGTCTTAGCAAAAAAAGCCAATATTGCAGAGGATTATCCAAGAGTAAAGGAAATTCCATTTTCTTCTGAAAGAAAAATAATGACAACAATTCACGACATTAATGGTGATTATTTCGCATATTCAAAAGGTGCACCTGAATTTATTTTAAAAGGTTGTAATAAAATTTATCCTAATAAAAATCTTAGTGAAAAAGAGAAAGAGAAAATAATAAAAATGGTTCATGAACTAGCAGACGATGGTTTAAGAGTTTTAGGATTTGCTTACAAAAAATTAGGATTAAAATATTCTATTGATTCTGTTGAAAAAGATATGATATTTGTTGGATTGGCTGCAATGATGGATCCACCAAGAAAAGAAACAAAAAGCGCTATCAGGCTTTGTAAAGAAGCTGGAATAAAAGTTGTAATGCTAACTGGTGATCACCCTTTAACAGCTAAAGCAATTGCTTCCCAGATTGGATTAAGTGGAGATGTAATAATTGGAGAACAAATAGATAAAATGAGTGAAGAAGAATTTGAAGATGCTGTTAATGAAACTATAATATTTGCTAGAGTTTCTCCTCAACATAAACTAAGAATAGTTGAAGCACTAAAGAAAAAGAAAAACATAGTAGCCGTAACTGGAGATGGAGTAAACGATGCACCTGCCTTAAAGAAAGCAGATATAGGAGTAGCGATGGGTATAAAAGGAACTGATGTTGCTAAAGAATCTGCTGATATGATCTTGCTTGATGATAACTTTCATACAATTATTTCTGCTATTGAAGAGGGAAGGAGAATTTATGATAATATTAAAAAATTCGTAAGATTTTTGTTGTCAGCTAATTTCGATGAAATGTTTTTTGTAGCTTCAACAATGTTTTTAGGATTGCCAATACCATTTTTACCAGCACAAATATTATGGATTAATCTTATAACAGATGGCTTACCAGCCTTGAGTTTAGGAACTGATCCTAAAGAAAAAGATATAATGCAAAGAAAACCAAGAAGTCCAAAAGAAACTATTCTACACTCTTCTTTCCCTTTTATAATTATAGCAGGGATTTTAGCCTTTACAATTACTTTTTACATATTTGTAACTGAATTACCAAACGGTGTAGAAAAAGCAAGAACTATGGCGTTTACAACAACAATATTTTTTGAAATGTTTTTTGTATTTAATTGCAGATCAGAAAAAAGGTCTGCGTTTAAAATTAATCCGTTTACAAATAAAAAGTTAATTGCATCTGTCTTATTTTCTGTATTACTTCAAATAATTATTATTTATGTACCATTTTTTCAAATTATGTTTAAAACTGTTCCACTAAATATCTATGATTGGGCAAAAATAATTTTATTGTCTAGTTCAGGTCTTTTAGTTCTTCCAGAAATTTTCATGAGGAAAACAATTAAATCAATAGATTACATAGCTTAAATACAAGAATATAAAAATTGTTCAAAGAAAAACTTTAAATATGTTTGAAAAAGGTAATTATTTATATTAGTGTTTTTATATTTTCTTTTACGACTTGCCATAATGTTTGGCGTTGATTTGGATAGGCATATTTGCCTTTAATGAAAAATCATTTCCATTATGGCTAAAAATGAAGTCAAGAGCTTTTTTTGGCTGATGTAGTAAAGATGTGTGGAAATTTATAGAGGTGACGTGTGCGATTCGCAATTCCGGTTGATCCTGCCGGAGATCACCGTTATCAGGATTCGACTAAGCCATGCGAGGCGCGAGCTATTTGGGCTCGCCGAACTGCTCAGTAACACGTAGCCAACATACCCTCAAGTAGAGGATAATCTTGCAAAAGTGAGGCTAATACTCCATAGCTGTTAAGTGCTGGAATGCTTTAACAGCGAAAACTACGGTGCTTGAGGATTGGGCTGCGGCCTATCATGGCTGTTGTGAGTGTAAAGTACTCACAAACCTGTAACGGGTAGGGGTCATGAAAGTGGGAGCCTCGAGATGCCTTCTGACACATGAAGGCAGGTCCTACGGGACGCAGCAGGCGCGAAAACTTTCCAATGGCTTAACGGCTGAGAAGGGAATTCTGAGTGATTATGTTTTACATAATCTTTTATCCTGTCTAAAAAGCAGGGTGAATAAGTGGTGGGTAAGACGGGTGGCAGCCGCCGCGGTAATACCCGCGCCACAAATGGTGATCTCGTTTATTGGGTCTAAAGGGTTCGTAGCCGGTTAAACAAGTTCTTGGTGAAATCTACTAGCAAACTAGTAGGCCTGCTGAGAATACTGTTTAACTTGAGATCGGGATAGGGTAGGGGTATTCCATGGGTAGGGGTTAAATCCTTTAATCCATGGCAGACCTCCGGTGGCGAAGGCGCCTACCTGGAACGAGTCTGACGGTGAGGAACGAAAGCGTGGGGAGCAAACGGGATTAGATACAAACTTTCTAATCCTATGATTTCAAAGATGATTGGGAGTTTGCTAGAAACCCCGATAGTCCATGCTGTAAACGATGCCCGCTTGATGTTGCAAGCTTTACGAGAGTTTGCAGTGTTGGAGCGTAGGTGTTAAGCGGGCCACCTGGGGAGTACGGCCGCAAGGTTGAAACTTAAGGGAATTGGCGGGAGAGCACACAAGGGGTGGAGGCTGCGGTTTAATTGGATTAAACGCCGGACATCTTACAAGAGTTGACAGCAGAATGAAGGTCCTCCTAACGGGCGTACCAGACAAGCTGAGAGGTGTTGCATGGCCATCGTCAGCTCGTACCTTGAGGCGTGCGGTCAAGTCCGTTAACGAGCGAGACCCATACTGCCATTTACTATCACATTTTCAGATAATATCAAAAAAATGTGAGTACTATGGCAGGACCGCTAGCGATAAGCTAGAGGAAGGAGTGGGCGACGGTAGGTCCGTATGGCCCGGATACTCTTGGCTACACGCGGCCTACAATGGTTGGGACAATGCGTTGCAACTCCGAAAGGAGAAGCCAATCGCCTAAACCCAACCTCAGTTCGGATTGAGGTCTGTAACTCGGCCTCATGAAGCTGGAATCCCTAGTAAGCGAACGTCATAATCGTTTGCTGAATACGTCCCTGCTCTTTGCACACACCGCCTGTCAAGCCATGCGAGTAGATTTTTGGTGAGGCTTTGCTTTAACAAAGTCGAGCCAAAAGTTTGCAAGTGGGGCTAAGTCATAACAAGGTAGCCGTACTGGAAGGTGCGGCTGGATCACCTCCTTAATTACATAAAACATCTTTACTACATTAGTTTTTATCACTTCTAAATAGTAATATTTATATATTGGCAAGACTAATTATATCTACAAAAGATGGTGATAAAATGGGAGACAAAGCTTATGCATTATTAACATGGACAAAAAGAGTTGGATACGAACAACCAGAACATAACTTAGCTATGCTTAGGGTTCTAAATGATAGCAAATATGTTTTTTCTCATGAAAAACCTAAGAATGCAATGTCAAGGGAAGAGGCTGATGAATTTCTTAAAGAATGTCATCCAAGAGCTTTAATTTCAGCTGAAGGAACGCTTGAACAAATAAGACAAAAAGTGGAACGCACAGGTCATTTATAGAAATATTTTTCTTAATTTCTATTAACTCTTAATTTTATTTAGAATAAAATTAGTGGACTGGAGGGGAATTTCGATTAATTTTCGAACCCCTGGCCTCATGCTATTTTGGGTTTCTTGCAAAGCATGCGATCTATGACGCAAACCCAGATGCAACGTGGGCGTTGCTCCGCTGATCTACCAGCCCATTAGAAATTCTTATGTTTACTATAATTTAAATTTTTAATACAATTAACAACCACAAACAGTTGCACATTCTGCTCTTGTAGTTACATTAAAATATTTCACACATAATGCAGTCAAATTATTTACATTATAAGAGTTTGTACCAAATTTTATATCATCTGTAGTAGCTCCTCTAGCTCCGCAAGCATAATTAAAACTAAAATTACTACAACCTATATTCTTTAGTGTGGCTAAACTTATAAATCCGCCAAAAGGACTCCAACCTATGAAATAAAGGGCTATTATAGCTAGCAAAACTATAACCGCTATCGCAACTAGCACTAAAACATTTATCGGTAATTCCACACCTTTCATAATTCTCATATCTTTAATTTAAATTTTCTTTTTCGTAACAAATTTGTTAAATACATTGCTATTAAGCCTAATAAAATTATTATTACAAGTATTAAAGCTATTGTATCAATTTGTGATAATTCACCTTTCATATTTTATATATGAAATAACCTATATTTAAATGTATAGAAGAAAAAAGGGCAAAGAACTAAATGCCCCTGAAAAAACTGATTATTTCTTGCCTAATATTATCGCAATTGAAGAAACGTTTAGTTTTTCTCCTTGCTCTGACTCAACTTCTTCTGTTCCTATCTTAACGTCTTTAATTTCTGTGTTTGTTAAAAACTTGTTTCTAACTATTTCTGCAACATCCACTGCATGTGATATTGCTCTACCTCTAGCTTTTAGTATTACTTCATTGTTTCCATTATTGAACTGAGTAACGCATGCGAGGACATAACTCATTGCAGGTTTTTTACCTACAAAAACCACGTTGCTTTCTGCTTCTCTAGATTCTTCTGCCATTTTGACACCTCCTCTGTTTATTTAAGTAATATTAAAGATTATGCTCGATAGATTTAAATAATTTAAATTAAAAAGAGAATTAAAAATAAATGATTTTTCTCTGTTCTTTATGCTATTAACTGAAATAACTGCCATATATTTACACTTTATCGGAAATTACTATGCCCCTGGGCAACCACAAACTCTTCTTGCACAAGCTGCATCATCTACGCCGCATCCATAATATGCCTCTGTAAAGTTCTGGAAGGTTCTTAATGTAGCCGCTGGATAATTTAAGCAAATAACACCAGCAGGACAAGCTGCTATTGTAGCGTCGGTACCTGCGTTGCTGCACACCGGATCTTGATGCATAAAATCTCTACAAGCATTATTTTTTGCTGCCTCAAGAGCTGTTGTAACACTGAATGGATTAAACCCTATGAAATAAAGAGCTACCAAACCTAGCAAAACTATAACTGCTATTGCAACCACTACTAAAATATTTATTGGTAATTCAACACCTTTCACTGTTTTTCACCTTTATCTTTTTATTGATATTCTGATATATAAAGGTTTTGTTATAAAATAAGAAAATTTGAATAATAAATCATTTAACAGCCGCAAACCTTTACTAAACAACAGGGATCCCAAGTTGCCCAATCTGATTCTGTCATTAAACTAGACGGTCCACATCCATAATAGTTATCACACAACATTTCTAAATTATCATCTTTATAACTAGTTATCCAAGGAGGATCTGGATGATGATCATTTAATGTTCCGTTTTTATTAGCATCAAAGTCATCTACAGGCATCCTAGCTGCATACGCATTATGATGAGGCATTGATGGATCAGTATTTGCATTACAAAAAGTTGGATTAATTTTTTGGCAAACAGCCTTTGTAGCAGCAACTAAACTAATACTTTTACCAATAGGGTTCCAAGCTCCAAAGAATAAAGCTACAATAGCTAGAAGAACTATAACCGCTATGACAATTATTACCATTACGTTTATCGGTAGTTCAATTGCTTTCATAAATTACAACCACATAAAGTTTTTCTACAACTGTCAGCATCTAGTAAGTTATAATAGCAAAGACATAAAGTTGCTAGATTATCTCCTGATCCTGCTGTTCCTGGACAATTATCATTGTAAACCCAAGGCTCACTACCGATTCCTCCTTGATCGTTTAAGGCTCCATTTCTATTGGCATCAAAATCGCGAACAGCAATGCTTTCTGGTGCTTGATGGCATCCCATGCTAGCGAGCATTTGACAAGCATTGTTCTTTGCTGTTTCTAAAGTTATACTACCTTTTCCAGGGTTCCAAACTCCAAAGAATAAGGCCACTATAGCTAGAAGAACTATTACGCATATGACAATTATTACCATCACATTTATCGGTAATTCCATGCCTTTCATATTATCACAATTATATATTTTATTTTTGGTATATAAACTTTTGAAAAATCTATTTAAGCTATCTTATTTAAAAGGTATTTATGGGTTTGAAAGAATTTTTAAAGCCAAATAAAATAAAAATTATAATTTTTGTTGTAATATTTGTTTTAATATTTATTATATATAGAAATATTAATTTATTGTTTTTATTGTTTTTATTGTTTTTATGTTATCTTCTCTCTTGTTTAATAGTTTGGGTTTGGAACAGGTTTAGAGGTAAGAAGAAAGTTCAAATTCCTTATTTTGAGAAATATTAAAAAATTTAACTGCATGTAGCTGTAAAAGTTTGTGCCGGAGGTTCCCAACGACAGTTATAATACACGTAACCCACCCAATCACATTTGAAGTCTGTATTCATCGTACATGTTGGTTCACTACCAGGATATGCGCATTGTGCACTAATGGTGCATGTATTAGTTCCAAGCACACAACCTCCAGCAGGATCATAATCACAATCAGTAATAGTAAATGTTTGTTTTGGACAGAATTTACCATAAGTACAAGTTTCATCATAGCTGCAACTTGCTGTACATGTTTCTTGAGTACAAACACATAATGAGCAAAGATATCCACCACAAGCAGGCCAATAATAAGTACAAAATGGATCCGATTCATTTCCTCTTCTTACTTGTCCAGATACTGTACACGAACCGCATCCCCATGAAGTATCACAACTGTTCAAAGCACACCAACTATTACAAGTTTGACAGGACTCTTCGCTACAAAGATATGCTTCCCTACAACTTAAATTATCTTTGCATTCATAATAGCAATCCTTAATTGTATTATAATCTGAAGGTGTACATGAAGAATAATCAGGAGTACAAGGCTGACAACCTCCAGGTGGAGGATTTCCAGATCCATCACAAGTTTTAGAACATGTTTTAGGATTGCCCAATCTATATTCATGATCTGACTCACACTTATCCGGACAAGTTCCACTACCAGTTCCGCATGCACCACCATTAGGAATGGTACCAACTGGTAAAGGAGGTCTCTCGCAATAAGCGTCTACTAAACCTGCATTTCTACATTTGTCAATCTTCCCTTCACTTAAAACACCTGTACATGGGTTACTATCATCGCAATCAGAATCTTGGAAACATGCAGGCTTTTTAACAGTTAAAGTAAATGTCTTTGTTCTTATTATCCCATAATAAGTTCCTATAACAACTATTGAATAATCATTAAAAGGAGTTGCAGGATCAGTTGTGATTTTCATATTTGTAGAAAATGTTGGATTTCCTGAAGGTTGATCATATGAAACTGATATTCCAAAATTTAAAGGATCAGTTAGCCCACCAGTTGTAGATATTAAGGTAGTTAAATCAACAGTTCCTGTTGTTGTTGTTAAATTTTCTACAGTAACTGTTGTAGAAGTTGTGCCGCCTTGAAGAATAGTATCTCTATCAATAGGGCTTAATGAAATCTTAAAATCAATGAATGGCTTTATTTCTAATCTAAATATTGCAGTTTTTTTCTGGCCACCTCCTATCGCTACCACCTCTATATCATAAATGCCAGGAGGAGTTGTAGGATAATTTGTTGATACATTCATTATTGATTGACAAGTTGGTGTGCAAGTATTTTTAGTAAGTGTCACTTGAGAGTTTGGTGGTTCTCCAGAAAAATCTAAATCAACTGGAACAGGTGTTCCACTTACAAAGGTTAAATCTATATTTGTTGTTTTAAATTCTCCTTGTAATATTGTTGCTGTATCAGGATTTAAGTCTAAGTTAAAATCCATTGTTGGATTAACAGTTAATGTAAATTCAGTTTCTTTGGTTACACCGTCTCCAGTTCCAGTTATTTTTATTGTGTAAGTATCAGAAATAGTGCTTGTTTGAGTTGTTATTGTTACAATTGAATTAAAGCTTGGTTCTATATCATTTTTTTCAAAATCAACTTTTATTGTATCAGGATTTCCAGTAGTTGCTGCTGTAATACTATAACTTAAATGAACAGACTTTTTTAGCGTTCCTGAATCAACTACAAATAATTTTGTATCAAATTTACCTCCTGATTTAACAGAACCAGCATCTGGATTAACAGACATTTCAAAATCAAATTTTGGAGGGGTAAATGAAGTTTGTGTGGCAATGAATTTAAATTTTAATTTTAAATAGTCATAAAGAATTTGTTTTCCAGTTACGATTATTCCATTTTCTCCAGGGTTTAAAGGAGCTAAGCAATAATATTCATCGTATAATAAACATGTGTTGTCTGTTATAGTAATTTCAGCAGTATCACTAGAAGCTGTTATATCAAAATCTAAATTTGGAAAATCTGCCTTTAATAAGTTTTTTAAATTGCCTATATCATTTAAAGTTGAATTATATTTAATATCTTCAAATATTTTTCTTCCAACAGTTAAAAGTTTAAAGTATGAAGACGTTACAAATGAACTAATTTTAAAGGGCTTAAAGTCTATCCTCGTATCAATTGATTTATCATAAACTGAAAAATTTTTCTCACCGCTAACTAAAAAGCATTTTGAGTTTATATCTGGACCGCATGGAACATTATCATAATTTGAAACTTTTATTTCACTTTCTCCCCACGTTACTTCTAATCTATTTTTAATAGATGAAGAAGGTAAGTTATTTTCTATGCTTTTTTCTAATTCTGACTCTAAAACATCAATTCTAGGATAAAAATAATTCCAAAAAATATAAGGGTTATTAGTTCCACCATTTAATCCTAAATCATAAGCAGCTCTCTGAGAAATAAATTCTATGCTTTGACTAAAAGTTTTAGCTAACAAATCAGCTTCGTTAACAAAAGATAATAATTTTCCTTCTACACTAACAACATTTCTATTAACAGGCTCAGCCCCACCTACAATATAAATAGTAATTAAACTACTGATTATCAAAATTAATAATATTCCACCATAAGCAATGACTGAAGCTTTCATATTAATCAACTACAAAAAGTTGCATAAAAACCTCTTTTCCGTTTAAAATAAATAAAAACGTTGAAACTTTTTGAATTTCTAAAGGTAAATTTTGAGAAGTTAATTGTCCATTCTTTGCAATAGTTTTATCACCTATTCTTAATAGATAATTTTTATCTATTTGTGGAGTTAGAAAACCTTCAGAAACTGAACTAACGTCTATAAATTTACCTTCTAACCAAATATCAGTCTTTCCTTGAATTGCAACAGCATTCAATATTTTTTTAATTTTTATTCCTTGAGATTCGTATTCTAAAAAAGCTGACATCAAAGAATCGTAAGTAACCGGCTTAAAAAATAATTTTAATTCAACATTTCTTGTAGTAGGCATACCTCCAGGCATAAATTTACTTTCAACTTGAAAAATAGTTATTAGCGCCCAAATAAATAATGACATTATAACTGTTATTGCTAATAAACAAATCATTAAAAAAATATCGCTTATTAAAGTTACACCTTTCATACATACACCGTCATTAATGCAGGTTTTATTATTCCTGACGTTGCATTTCTAACAGCAACATTAAATTTAGATTCCCCACCTAAATTAGTAGGTCCTATATCAATTTGCCATTTAGCAGTTGAATCTTGCAATTCTACTTTTACATTACCATAAGGATATTGCTTTTTTAAACAAGATGAATCTGTTTGCATATTTATTAATTTGTCTTCTGAAAATAAACTTTTAGTATCAGAATATGTTAAACAATCGCTTGACAATAAAGCATTTCCTAATATTAGAGCTTCTCTTTCAGCACTCCTTGCGTCTACAGTAATGTTATAGTTAATATAAGAGAAAAAAAGTGCTAAAGCACCAACAACAACAAGCGCTATTTGTATTAATTTTAAAAAATTTTCAGTTAAATCCATCATATTTTATCATCTTTTAATTACGAACAAACACAACAACATAGTATACCAAAAAAATCACAACCATAATCTCCAATACAATTTCCACTTTTTGGGAAACATGAAATACCACACATTAATGGAATTGTGCAAAATCCTCCTGCAGCTGCACAACTTATGACTATTTCAGAACTTGTATAATTATAATACCAATTCGAAGGATTATAGGTTGCTCTTAATTTTGTTGCAGCTGAGACAAAAGCCCATGGATAAGACCATTTACCGTCTTTATAGTATATCACACCATCAACATTAACATTGTCAAAGAAAGCTATTGTGGGGTTTGAAGTTCTTAATTGAATTTTACCGTTATTTATTATTGGAGCGCTACTATAATCCATCCATTTTTGGTCGTTGATATAAATTTCTATCGTAGTTCCAGTTTGGTTTATTTTCCACATGTTCCAATTGCTTGGACTTATGCCTGCTAAGGCTACAGATTTTGTATGTACTCCGTTAACATATAGATGCAAAGTATTATAACCATCCCATGTCTGGAAGTAATACTCTTTAGAACCATCAAATATTTTTACCCAAACATCAACTCCAGACAATTTTATATTAGCACTTACATAATCATTGCTGTTCCATCCGTTCCAATTTGTATTTATATATTCAGCTCCTCCACTGCCGCTATCGCTTAACTCTCCGTTTGTAACACTCCATGTTCCACTACCTACTGTCCAACCATTATAATCACCATCATTAAAATCATCAAAGAATTTTGTAGTACTTATTGGGTGCCATGAACCATCATAATATCCTAAAGCAATGTTTGCGTCAATTGGTATTCTTATGCCTAGGCCTCCACAAGTAGGAGCCTTACCACCAGTTTGTCCAATAGGGTTACCATATTCATCTAATAGTTTACCGGATATTTTTGTACCGTCATATTCAAAACCAGGATTTCCTGCAGAATCTGTTATATTGGTGAATGTTTTATATTGCGCTGTTATGTTCTTATCCTTATTAAACATCTTAAATGTATATGTTCCAAAAGGTGAACCGCTTGTATCATAATAATTTCCAAAATTATCACAATCATGATCCCAAAAATGAGAGAACTGTCTTGAATCGCTCTGTGATTGAACTGACATTGTATGAGGTCCAGTAGGTAATTGATAGGTAACAGTTCCGTCTGCTTGTGTATTATTAATTACACCATCAACATTTACTTGAACACCTTGTAGTGCATATTCAGTTACATCTACCTGAGCTTTAAATGTTAATTCATATAATGGTGTTGGAACACAACTAACATTTGTTTTAATGCCATCCCAACCTCCCCAACCTCTATTGATAACAAAGTCAGTATAAACTACGCAATAATCTACAGTGTAATTACCTATTTGATCGCATGTAGCAGAAGGTAGTGTTGTAGACCCATCTTCATCCCAACTATCGAGCTCTATGTAATGGCCATCTGGATGTATTACTCTGCACTCTATTAAGCATTTTCCAGGTAAGTCGGCTGGGCAAAATCCATTAACAGAAACAGTAAATGAATCTCCAACATTTATGCTAGTAGTAGAGACCGAATAGCTATTTATAGTCGGCTCTATAAGAGTACAAGAACTAGGAACATTATTGTTGCAAACATGATGACTATTATAAACTCCATCACAATCTATTTTTGCATTTACTCTACCGCAAATAAGATCTCCCCATATCCTTTCATCTTCAGGATGCACTGTGGGAGGAACAATACGATTTAGCGCAACAAATCCGTCACAAGACAAAAAGTTAAAATCTACTCTTGTTGTTTGACCTGCATTAATAACAACACTTAAATTGTTTTTAATTTGATTATTATATTTAGCTCTAAGATCATATGTTCCAGCATTCAAAGTTGTGGTAAAGTAGGTTGTATTGATTGGTATTGTTTTTCCATATTGTTTAGCTACAGTAGCAAGATCCCTAATATCTATTACATTATCTAAATTCATATCGCAATCAATGTTCCATTTAGGATCTCCTGGCTTTGTATTATAACAGTTATTAGGATTAGTACTATTGAAAAACCATAAGTCAGCATCATTAACAACACCATCCCAATTAATATCTCCCAATCCTAAAGCAACTTTTGCATTAACTGGATTACCGCTAGCAAATGCATAAACATCAAGAGTACCTTTATTAGTGCATGTAATTGTTGTTTTAGTACCATTAACTCCTCCCCAACCTCTATTAGCATAAAAATCAGTAGCAACTACACAATAATCTACAGTGTAATTACCTATTTGATCGCATGTAACAGAAGGTAATGTTGCACTTCCATAATTCCAACTATCAATTTCTATGTAATGACCATCTGGGTGTATTACTCTGCATTCTATACCACATTTTCCAGGCAAGTCAGCAGGGCAATTACCGTTAACAGAAATAGAGAAAGATTCACCAACAACCATGCTAGTCTTAGACACTGAATAGCTAGTTATTGATGGTTCAACAAGAGAGCATGTGCTAGGATTGCAAACATGATGACTATTATAAACTCCATCACAATCTATCTTAGCGTCAGTTCTTCCACAATTCGGGTCTCCCCAAACTCTTACATCAGTTGCATGTGCTAAAGGAGGAACACTACAATTTAATGCAGTAAATCCATCACAAGATAAAAAGTTAAAATCTACTCTAGTTGTCTGTCCAGCATTAATAACAACACTTAAATTGTTTTTAATCTGATTGTTGTATTTGGACCTTAATTGGTATGTTCCTGGAAGTAAATTAACAGTAAAGTGAGTTGTGTTAATTGATATACTTTTGCCGTACTGACCAGCTACAGCAACAACATCAAAAATATTTATAACATTATCCAAATTCATATCGCAATCAATGTTCCATTTAGGATCTCCTGGCTTTGTATTATAACAGTTATTAGGATTACTAGAATTGTAATACCATAAATCAGCATCATTAACAACACCATCCCAGTTAACATCTCCTAATCCTATAGCAACCTTTGCATTAACTGGAGTACCGCTAGCAAATGCATACACGTCAAGAGTACCTTTACAACTTATAGATTTCTCAACACTTGTTCCGTTATAATACCAGTTTGAAGGTATAGGCGTATAACTAGCTCTAAGCATATTTGCGCCAGCAGCGCAGCTCCACAGATATGACCAACTGCCATTAGCTAGAGAATCAACAGTTTTTATAGGATTCCAAGTTATTCCATTATCAGTAGAGTATTCTAAAGTAACATTTCTATTAACTGATTTATCGTTTATAGTTTTAGGATCTTCACATTTAGGATGATAATTCCCATTTACTTGTCTAAGAACATTACTTTTCTCATCTAAAAGTTTACCTGATATAGTAGAGCCATCAAAATCAAACCCTTGATTTCCTGAAGAATTTGTTATATTAGTAAATGTTTTATACCATGCAGTTATTTCTTTGTCTCTACTAAACATACTAAATCCAAATGGATTAGACTCGTTATCTAAATAATATCCAAGATAAGATGAATCACAGTCATGATCCCAGAAATGACTAAATGGTCTTGAGTCTTTTGGATTTTCAACTAAAATGTTATGATAGCCTGGTTTTACTAAGAACTCTGTTATTCCTGAAGCATTAGTAGTACTTATGTTTCCATTTACATTTACATTAACACTTGGAAGTGGTGGACTGCCGGGTATATCAAGAAAAGTATTAACTGTTAATTTACATGGACACAACGAAGTATCTATATTTATTTCAGCACTCGTAGAGTTGTAATACCAGTCAGTATGGTTATAAGTAGCTCTAAGTTTAGTAGTATTGCATATGCATTTCCAATCATAAGACCAACTGCCATCTGAAGTTGAAGTTTCAACAGTACCTAAATAATACCAATTACCATTTTTATAATAATCTAAAGTAATGTTTCTATACATAGGATTAGTTGTTCCTGCAACACCACAGACAAGAGTCTTATGGGCAGTTTGTCCAATAGGATTATTGTGTTCATCCAATAATTTACCTTTTATATTTGTATCATCGTATTCAAATGTATTTGGTGCTCCTAAAGTATTTGTTATCTTAGTGAAAGTTTTATAAAATGCAGTTATATTTCTGTCTTTTTCCCAGGTTGTAAACGTGTAAGGATTTACGTTGGTATCTAAATAATGATCTAAACTATCGCAGTCATGATCCCAGAAATGAGAGAAGGGTCTTAAAGTGTATAAGTGTACATCGTATAAATTCATAGATGTTGCCACACTTCCTAAACCAACAACAAAAAATCTTGCCCTAAGATTTCCATTTTGTATGTATTTAGAATTAGTAATTTGATAAGACTCAGTGGTAAGAGATAATGGTGCTGTACCTATAGAAGTTGGATCCCAATTACCTGTTGAATAGTCCCAAAGCTGAATACCTCTTGCTGCGCTTCCTGCTCCTTCCCAAGTGTAGAAAATTCTTGAATTTAATTTTACACCTGAAAAGTTAAGATTTAAAAGCGCCAAACTTGTTAGTATAGCAGCAGCCTCTAATCTTGCATGTGTTGAGGTATCATTATAATTATCATCAAATGCATTTTCAGGATTTAAAACACTTGCACCAAATTGAGAGAAAGTTGAAGAGCTTGTTGGTTTGGAATATTTTGCAGGATCCTCAACTCTAATCTTATGGTCGCTTGGCTTTATAAAGAATTCTGCTATTCCTGAAGCATCAGTTGCCTTACTAAAACTATCTACAGTTACATTAACACTTGGAACTGGTGGATTGTTAGGACCTTCAATATCAAGTACAGTGAAAACTATTAATTTATAAAGTGATATCTCAACACTCGTTCCATTATAAAACCAATTTTGAGGTACAGGTGTATAAGTAGCTCTAAGTCTATTTGCACCAGAAACCCAAATCCAATTAATTGACCAATTACCATTAGATAAAGAATCAACAACACCTATAGGATTCCAAGTTACTCCATTGTCAGTAGAGTATTCTAGCGTAACATTTCTATTAACTGAAACATTCGTTGAAGGTGTTGATAAATTTTCACAGACAGGATGCTTAGATCCTTGCGGTATGAGAGTACCGCCTTTCTCATCTAATAGTTTACCACTTATGACAGTGCCATTAAAGTCAAATGTATTTGAGACTCCTAGAGGGTTTGTTATATTAGTAAATGCTTTATATTGTGCTGTTATATTTTTGGTTCTGTTAATACTAAATGTATAAGGATTCGATTCATTATCCAACCAGTACCCTTTAATAAGCAGGTTACATTCATTATCCCAAAAGTGACTAAATGGTCTTAAACCTAGTATGTCTACAAACGGATTATCCACGCTAATGTTATTGTTTGAACTTGGGGGTAGGTAATATATTGTTATTCCAGAACTATCAGTATGAGTAATATTCCCGTTAACATTTACTTTAACAGGCGATAATGGTGAAGGCACTGAAAGTGAGCTAAAAACATCTATTTGAGCAATAACTGTTAGTTTACAAAGACATGGTATATCTGCTTCAGTAGTATTAGGCATATAGTACCAATCTATTTGCCAGAAAGGAGTATAATTAGCTCTTATTTTTGTTGCATTAATGCTACAGCATTCCCAATCATAAGAAAATGAACCATCTATTGCAGAAGATATTGCATTACCTATGTAATACCAAGTTCCATTTTTATAGTATTCTAAAGTAACGTTTTTGTTTATAGGAACAGGATTTGTTTTTGACGAATTTTCGCAATTAGGGTGATAGTTTCCTTGTTGAATTAATGGATTATTTATTTCATCTAATAATTTGCCGGATATAGCAGTGTTATCATAGTTTAGATTTGTTATTTTAGTGAATACTTTATAGATTGCTGTAATTTCTTTGTTTCTATTATATGTATTAAATGTAAAAGGATTATTGCCTGTATCCAAATAGTATCCAATGTCAATTCTATCGCAATCATGATCCCAGAAATGTGAAAATGGTCTTGAATCAACCAAAGAAGGTACTGAAATTTTATGAATACCTGGATTAATAGGTGTGAACGTTGCTATTCCATTTGAATCTGTCAAATTATTAAAAGTGTCAACACTTACTTGGACAT
>Ga0315282_10000150_pt1 | contig 140411 bp, 114 predicted proteins | sample YL17G07_20_MG_FD_203693 | JGI IMG/M metagenome (GOLD analysis project Ga0315282, IMG submission 203693) | Sediment microbial communities from Yellowstone Lake, YNP, Wyoming, USA - YL17G07_20 | ecosystem: Environmental > Aquatic > Freshwater > Lake > Sediment | place: USA: Wyoming | collected... | reverse complement strand
ATCCGACCCAAACGAACCCTGTGAATGCCGATGGCTGACATCTTCAGGAAAGCCGGATGCGGAAAATCCGCACGTCCGGTTTGAAGAGGGGGAGGGACGCCTTCGTCCCTCCCTACTCTACCGCGAGACAGAAATCCGTGTCCAGCCGCGTAAATCCCCGTCTAATAAGGGCTTAGAGCGGGCAAGAATTCCGCGCGCGGGCAGGTGTTTTTCTATTGACACAGAAATTGAACTCTCGTATGATGCTAATGCAACGAGCATCGTCAAATGACAACCAGATGACAAATCAGAACAAGGCGCCAAGCGTGAAATCCGGAACAACCCCAGTCACCTGATGTGGAAACAAAGCCAGATGCGAGGGGTCAGGGGTCGGGGATCAGGGAGCAGGCAGTCAGATGACAGATCGTGCGAAACAGAGCCAATTTGACCGGAGCAGGCGACAGGCCGGAGGCGGGCGGCACAAGCAGTGGCATTGCGTGAAACAAACCCAATCTGTCCCCCGGACCAATGGCGCGCACAGCCAGCCCTGCGGGACTGCAAGCGCGGTCCGGCGTGCGAAACAAAGCCAATTTGCAGGAGCAGGCAGGAGGCAATGGCCGGCGGACGTGCGAAACAAAGCCAATCGGCTGGGAGCCGGATGGAGCTTAACTATTGGGCAATAAAGGGGTTACGGGAACATGCATGGGTGGCGCCCAGGCGCAGAACAAAGCCAATTCGCCGGCCTGGCGGCTGGCGACGGGGTAGCAGGCTGTGCGAAACAAAGCCAATTACTCGTCGGCCCTGTCAGTCGGCGCTGGGGCCTTCGAGGAACTTGATGAGGCTATGAACTGCCCGGTTGTATGGGACGGCGACGGCGTGGTCGTCGGCCAGGCGGATGACGGCGCCGTTGAGGGCGTCGATCTCCGTTCGCTTACCCGCCGTGATGTCCTGGAGCATGGAGGACTTGTGCTCGGCGGTGTCGGGGACCAGCCTGCCGTAGAAGACCCGGCGAAAGTCGCCGGCGTTTTGCCAGTGCGTCGAATAGCCGCTGGCGGTCATGACGGCAAAGACCTCCTCGACGATCCGGTCCATCAGGTCTCTCGTCGGCGCGTGCCCGGCCAACTCCCCGTACGGCACGCCGAGAATCGCCCCGAGTGGGTTCAAGGCGCAGTTGTAGAGCATCTTGGCCCACAGGTCCTTTTCGATAGCGTCGGTCTTCGTGCAGGGGATTCCGCCTTCATTGATCGCATGACAGAGGCCCTCGACCACATCGGCGCTCTCGCCGAAGAGGCTGCCGATGTGGATGCTGTCGGCGTGGACCGTGATCTCCACCTCGTTAGCTCGATGCCTGCGGAAGCCCGTGATGACTCGTGCGTTGTAGATCCTGCGTTTGTCGAAACAGGTGGCGAAGATCTCGGCGTTGCCCCAGCCGTTCTGAAACAGCACGATCGTGGCGTGATCGATGCAGTGGCTGTGCTCCGCCAGGTCCCGGGCCGCACAAGGCGAGTCAAACGATTTCGTGCAGATCAGGATGAAATCGTACAATCTGTTGCATGCTTCATCCAAGGATTGATAGCAGCGGAACACGCCGGGCTTTGCGTGGGCGCATCCGAAAATCCCCGTCCGAATCAGACCCTCGGTCTCGAGGGCGACCACCGTCTGCGGCCGCGCAAGGATATCCACATCGTTGCCCGACTGAAGCAGGCAGCTCGCAATACCCAGCCCGACCGCCCCCCCGCCGTAGATCAGCACGCGGACCGGCGCTCCTGTTCGACAATCAGCCTGAGTCGGATTCGGCATATCTCCCAACGTACCTCGGCGGGCAGCTACTCCACACCGAGTCTCTCCCTTAGTATATGGAGGTTCATTACATCCTCCCGGTTGTATTCGAGCAGCGTCTGCAGGGCCTGCAGGTCGTTGTCGTTGACGTAGTTCCACCACAGGCGCACGGCCATGTACCCGTTCATGTCGGTCAGCCGCCGTGCGATGCCGAGGCGCGTCTCGACGACTTTCAGCCCGCCTTTCAGGTCCCGGCGCCAGCACTTGTACATCAGGTCGGTGTGCGGGAACTGCCGGCGCAGGTCCAGGCGCAGCCGGCGCTCGATGAAAGGCAGATCGAACCGGCTCCCGTTGTACGTGTAGAGCTCATCGACGTCTTCGAGCAGGCCGAGCACGCTCTCGGCGTTGATCTGGTCGCCGAAGAGCTGCCCGAACCGACACTCCGATCCATGCACGACGCCGACTCCCACGACCGTCAGATCACAATAGCTCCAACTGAATCCCGTCGTTTCGATATCCAGGTATCCGTAGCATTTGACCTCGCCCGGGCCCGGACTACTTGCGTTCTCCTCTCCGGGTGGACAAGATCCCTGTGTGCTCATCACAGAATTCCTTTCTGTCACATTCCCGGCAGTGTGAGCCTCTCCAGATGGCATCGAATTGCTCCATGATCGGGCCGACGACGGCCGGATCGGTTGTGATAATCCCGGACTCGAAGTTGCGCCGCCGGGTGCTCTTGGCGCCAACGCCGGCGCCCGTCAGGTTGGCGCTCCCGGCGTAGGCCCGTTCGCCATCGACCACGGCGCACTTGATATGCACCCGCGGGCAGAGCATCCGCTCCAGGCCCTTCAGCAGGTTCGGATACCGGTCGAAATCCCTGCGAAAGGGCGCCCCCGGCTCCTTGGCGTGGAGCAGTCGAATCTCCACGTTGCGGCGGACCAGGTCCGAGAGGATTTCGAGGAACGGGACCATCCGGCCGTGCTTGTCAACGTGCAAATCCTTCAGGTCCGCCGTCGCCAGCCAAAGCAGCCGCTTCGCCCCCGGGATCATCCCGCAGACGACCTCCTCGTAAATCTGCCTGTCCGTTACGAATTTCAGCACTGCGCCCGCCGTACAGCCAATTCACGACTCACGGTTCTGTCCTGAGCGGACCAGTGTACCGGCTGACGCGGCGACTTACAACACTCCGCCCCGCAAATACCGGCAGGAAACCCCTGCAACGGATGTCAGTTAAGGACCTGTAATAAACGCCTCAGGCAAAGGTGAGCAGGCATACGGTCAGCATTCCTGTGCCGGGGAATCGCCAACGCGCAGTTTACAGACGCTCCGGAGCGCAGCGGATTTGGATTTGGCAGCCGCCGGGTTATATTCTATAGAGAAACGGTCTCGCAGGCGACTATCCAGACAAAATTCCACGGAACGGCGCAACACTGGGGACATGACGAAGGGGGTTTCGCATGGCGATTCAAGACTTGTCCGACCATGCTCTGCTGATCACACTGCCCAAGGAGACGCACCACAGCGCCGAGCTGGAGATCATCACGCGGCTGATCGCCCGCGACGTGAATCGAGACATCGTCGTCGATTTCTCGCTTGTGCAGATGATGCCGTCCGTGACGATCTGCCGACTGATCATTCTGCAGCGGCTGCTCAACGCCGCGGGCCGGCGACTGGTCCTCTGCTCCGTTCCGATGAACATCGCAGGCATCTTCAGCCGAGTGGGGTTGAACAACGTCTTCTGGTTCGCCCACGATCAGTGGTCCGCACTGCGGCGGCTCGAGAACCGCGTCTGTGCGCCGGCGTAGTGGCTGCCCGCGTCTATCTGCCGCCGGTCAGCCATTGATCGATCAGGTCGTCGGCACAGTCCGGCAAGATGCCCAATAACCACGCCAGATCGACGATGGTGGTCCGTTTGCGTATCTCATGCATGTGCAGGATGGCGGCCCTGATCCGCTCGTGTGGGCAGCCAATGTCATCTATGGAGACCGCCGCACCGGCTCGCCTCAGCCAGCTCTGAATCGTCTCCGGACTCTTCACCTCGGCCGCGAGTTGCATCCGGAGTCGGTCCCACAAATGCCCCGTGACGATCTTTTGCCGGACCGTCTCCAGATGCGGCTTCTTGGCCTCGTACTGCTCTTTGATCGCCGCGACCACCGACGGCATCCGCCAGAACTCGGCATCGACCGCGCTTGGCAATCCCCTGGGAACGGGAGTCTCGATGGCGAGGACCCGCTGGTAAAGAGCAGCAGAGAGCAACGTTCCCAATCCGACCTGTCGGCCATGCAGATCGTGTGCGTGCCCCCGGACTTCCGCCATCATGTCCAGCGTGTGGCTGAGCAGGTGCTCGCCGCCGCTGGCCGGAGCGCTCGTACCCACCAGCGTCATGGCCAGGCCGGTCCAGAACAGGGCCTCGAAGAGTCCCTTCATCGCCTCGGGTTTGCCGTCCCTGATGTCTTCGGGGTGATTGAGATACAGCGGCTCCAAGCTGGAGGCGATCCCCGCGCAGAACTCGCAGTAATACTCGCCCAGCAGAACGCGATTCATGATCCAGTCGGCCTTGCTTTGGAACTTGGCAATCGTATCTCCGAAGCCGGCTGCCGTCATCTCGCGAGGCGCTTGCTCGATGACAGCCGGCTCGGCAACTACGGCGACCGGCGGCCGGGCCTCGATGAGCCTCTTGACTCCCGCAATCGTCGGGGCCACGTTGGCCGATGAGTATCCGTTCATTGATGCCGCCGTCGCCACCACGATGTAGGGCACGCGCATCTCAAATGCCGCCCACTTGCACAGGTCATTGATGACGCCGCTGCCCACCGCGACCACAAGATCGGGGTGCACATCCCGCAATTGCCCGGTCAACCCTTGAACCGTCGTGTCGTCGCATATCGGCCCGCCCTTGGCCCTGTCGGGGACGATGACCCGGGAGACCTCAAGCCCCGCTCGCTTCAGAGCGTCATAAGCTCTTGCCCCGCAGACGTCCCACGTGCGAAGATCGGCGACCACCACTGCGCCTTCGGCAGCAACTCCCCCGCTGCTTTGGTGGATGATCCCGGCCAGAGAGCCGACAGCGCCGGCCTCATACATGAGTGTTTTGACCGGCACCTCATGTACTCTTCCGCAGACACACGAAAAACTCGTTCCCAGCAGCCGGGACAACTCCATGCGACGCACCTCAACGAAGGCAGATATCCATATTTGGCGGACCAGTGTAGGCCCTGAACAGCCCGCAGTCAACCAACTCGGCCACGGTGGAGAAGGTGTGCCAGGGCAATCGCAAAGTCCCGGAAGGAGAGGTGCCGGGTGGCATCGTCAAGGCCGCAGGCCTTGGCGATGGTCCTGCGCAGGGGAAGACCGCCATCGCCAAGCTTCGCTTGACGATGCCACCCACCACGCTGGGCGACTTTGCGTTCGCCCTGGAAGGTGTGCACGGCACGCCCCACAGAGTGGTATAATCTGCGTGAGTGTCACGACGGGCAATTCGAGAAAGCTCCGAATGGAGAGAGCATGAGAAGAAGAGAGCTTTTGAAATTGGCGGCCGCCGGCGCTGCATCGCCGATCCTTGGCTTGGTGAAGAATCTCGGCGGTGTTGCGTCCCGCAAGAAATCCAACCTCGTGTTCGTTTTTGCGGATCAGTGGCGGGCTAAGGCCACGGGATATGCCGGCAATAAGGACGTGCGGACGCCGAACCTGGACCGCCTTGCCCACGAGAGCATCGATCTCGTGAACGCCGTGTCGTGTTGCCCCGTGTGCAGCCCGTATCGCGCCAGCCTTCTGACGGGACAATATCCGCTGACGCACGGCGTGTTCCTGAACGACGTTCTGCTGAAGGGCGACGCCGTCTCTATTGCCCACGCGTATCAAGGTGCAGGCTACAAAACCGGCTACATCGGCAAATGGCACCTCGACGGCAACCAGAGAAGCGCATTCATCCCGCGCGAGCGGCGGCAGGGATTCGAGTTCTGGAAGGCACTGGGCTGCACACACTCCTATAACGATTCATACTACTACGGCGACAAGAACGTCAAACTCAAGTGGGACGGCTACGACGCGATCGCTCAGACTCGCGAGGCGCAGCAATATATCCGCGAGCGGGTGGGCGGCCCGCGGTTCGTCCTGTTCCTCTCCTGGGGCCCGCCCCATTCGCCCTACGAGACCGCCCCGGAGAAGTACCGGCAACTCTTCAAACCCGAGGCCGTCACATTGCGGCCGAATGTACCCGAGGCCGACAGGGACAAGGCCCGCCAGGCGCTCGCGGGCTACTATGCCCACATCGCCGCTCTCGACGATTGCGTCGGCGACCTCCTCCGGACGCTGCACGAGACAGGTATCGAAGAACACACCATTTTCGTCTTCACCTCGGACCACGGAGACATGCTCTACTCTCACGGCGGCCAGAACAAGCAGCAGCCGTGGGATGAGTCGATCCGGGTGCCACTCCTGTTGCGCTATCCCGCCCTGATCGGCAGCCAGGGCAGAACGATCGGCATGCCAATCAACACACCGGACATCATGCCCACGTTGCTCGGCCTCAGCGGCATCACCGTTCCCACGACCGTTCAAGGCTCCGATTTCTCCGCTGTCCTGACCGGCAAATCGCCCGAGCCCGACAACGCCGCACTGATCTGCTGCCCCGCCCCGTTCGGGCAGTGGTCGAGGGCCAAAGGCGGCCGGGAGTACCGCGGCGTGCGGACCCGCCGCTATACCTATGTCCGCGATCTCAAGGGCCCCTGGCTGCTCTACGACGACGAGCAGGACCCTTGCCAACTCAATAACCTCTGCAACAAGCCCGAGCACGCAGCCGTGCAGGCGAGTTTGGAGGCTCTCCTGGCCAAACGGCTCAAAGAGACAAACGACGAGTTCCTCTCCGGCTGGGACTACGTCAAGAAATGGGGCTACGACGTAGACGACTCCGGCACAGTCCGGTACACAGATTGACGCCGATCATGACGGATTTGCGATAGTCCCGTCACGCAGGTAGATGGTCCGGGTGGCGAATTCGCCGGCGGCCGGGCCGTGCGTGGCGACGATGACTGTGCCCCCGGCCTGCTGGAAATCGCGGAGGTGCGCCAGCACACTCCTGGCGTTTTCCGGATCGAGATTGCCCGTGGGCTCGTCGGCGAGGATCAGCTTCGGCCGATTCAGCAGGGCTCTGGCAATCGCCGTGCGCTGCTTCTCGCCGGCGCTCAACTCGGAGGGTCTGTGCCCGATCCGATGCTGGAGTCCAAGCCGCTGCAAAAGCTCGGTCGCGAAAGTCTTGTCGGCCGCTCCGACGGCCCCTCCCGCTACCAAGACGTTCTCCAGCACATTCAGATACGGCACGAGGTGAAACATCTGGAAGACAAATCCGATATTGTGAGCCCGGAATTTGGCGCGGGCCGGGGCAGTCATCCCGTAGACGTCCTCCTCCTCGAACCGAACGGAGCCCCGACTTGGCCGGAGCATGGCGGCGACCATCATCAGGAGCGTCGTCTTGCCGCTTCCGCTGGGTCCGCAGACGGCGACGAACTCGCCCTGCTCGATCCGCAGGCTCACGCCGTCGAGAGCATCGACCTGCCCCGCCCGCGTCCGGTACGTTTTCGCGAGATTCTCAAGAACCAGCATGGCTATTCCTCTCTCAGCGTCGTCGCGGGGTCGTAGGTGATGGCGACCATTGCGGCGACAAAACTGGCGATTACTGCGAACAGCGGCGCCAGGATGCAGGAGAAAACAAACAGCGAGAGTTCCGGCCGCAACATCGCCTGCGCCGTGATCTCGAACACGTCGGGCCCGAACCGCAGACCCAGCCCGGTGCCCAGCAGAAAACCGGCGGCCGCCCCGAACAAGCCCACCAGCACCGCCTTGCCCAGGAACAGACGCAGGATGCTGCCCGTATCGTATCCGAGGGCCCGCAGCAGGCCGATCTCCTGCTGGCGGTCGCGCACGTTCGTCATCGCCAGCACACCGATCCACACGCCGCACGCGGCCAAGACGAACGGGAGCATCACCGCGAACAGGTCGCGGACCATCTGCCTCTGTTTGGCGCGGGCGCCCGCCAACGCTTTGACCTGCAGCACCTGGGTATCGGGCAGGATCGCACCGATTTCCTTTCTCAAAGTCGCGACCGGATCGTCCTTGGCGAAACAGAGGCAGTCTACGGCCATGATCTGCGAGATTTGGCCGGGCAATCCGAGGATCGCCTGGGCGTCCTGCAGGCTGCACTGGATTCGCATATCGTCCATGCCGCCTGACTCGCCCAGACATCTCTCGACCCGCAATTCCCTGCCGTTCAGAGCAACCGTCTGATCCTTCTGAATCCCGAGGGCCTGCGCCACCCGGTGCCCCACGTAGGCGGCGCCGGCCTCGATCCGGAAGGACATCGGCGCCTTCTGCTGGCCCGGCGGACAGACTTCGGGGGCCACGCCCGTCAGAACGACCTCGATACCTTGCAGGCTCACCTTGCCGTCGAGCGTCGCGAGCAGATGGTTATAGGAGATGCTCTGCTGCCGGGCGAGCGTGTCGAGATACGATTGCGGCATTGTCTTATCCGGAATCCCCGTCATCAGGAACCCGCTGAGGTTCGCCTCTCTGGCGATCACGTGCAGGTTGAACCCCATCGACAGCATAAGGCGCGCCGTTTCCCGCTCGGAGGCCTTGGCCGCCGTCAGGAAGGCCACGAGGAACGCCACCGCCGTCGTCACGGCGAGGACCGCAAGAAGGAAATTGACCTTGCGATGCCAAATCTCCTTGAAGATCATCCGAACTACAGACATATCCTCTGTCTCCTTCAAGCCTCTTCATCGTAGCATGGGCATCTTGCCCATGAGTCACAGGGCCATCCTGGCCCTGCCCTCGCGGGCGAGACGCCCGTGATACACACGGGCAGGATGCCCGTGCTAGTTCTCAAGCAGCCCCCGACATAAGGATGATCGCTGATCACCTCAGGCTGCTTTCCGGGATGTAGGCGACGGAGGTTTGCAGGGAGAAGCCGCACGTGCAGCCCGAGCTCGCCTCCGGAATCAGCACCAGCCCGCCGGCGGGGATCATGTTGATCCAGCATCCCGGCCGCGAGACAGTATTGAGACGCAGCGGCCCGCCCTGAGGCCCCAGGTCGTACATCCACGGGTTGCCGCCCCGCCAGAAGAGGCACTGGGCGGAGGCGGAGATGCCGCCGCAGCCGTGGCCACGCCGCTCGAACTTCCAGCCCTCGATCCTCTTGCCGGTGCCAAGCTCGTATGCATAGGGCCACGCGTAGGCGATATCGCCGACCACCGTCGGCTGGCGATTGTACTCACCATGCCCGCCGTCGATCGGCAGCTCGGTATCATGGGCGGCGTGCCAGAGTTCCTCGCCCGTGGCCACATCGAACGCGTCGTAGTAGTACCGGATCACCTCGCCGGCAAGTCGCGAGCCGCTCAGCAGCAGAACGCCCCGGCCGGCATTCAGGCACACCGGCTCTTCAAAATGGCTGACATCGATCTTCTTTCTGAAGACGGGCCGGCCGGTCTTCTCGTCCAGGGCCACCAGGTACTGGTCGCCCCCGCCAAACAGTGTCCTGGTGGGCAGGCGCCCCACTCTGTCCGCCAGTGCGGCGGGGCTGTGCGTCTCCACGAAATAAATTCGTCCCGCTGCCGCGGCGATCGTCGGATTGAGAATGACGCCTTCGCAGTACGTCCACGCGAGGCCGCCGGTCTCCTTATTCTGGGCGAACAGGTAGTCGCTGGTCACGACTTTCATATTGCGATGCCACAGCGACTCATCGTCGTTGTAACTCATTTGCCGATAAGAAGCCTCCCTTTTGCAGCCAGACCCGAAGAGCACGGAACCCTCGTAGGCGACGTAGCCCCACCTGTGCGGCTCGTCGCGGATGAGCTGCGGCAGGGCAAAGAGCTTCTCCTCGCGGCCGCTTCGCACGTCAATACCGTGACATCCGTCCTCGGCCGCCACGTACAGCATGCGGTCATCGACGGCCATACTCCCGCAGTCGAGAAATGTTCCAAGCCTGCGAGAGTCCGGCACGTCGGCCCGCCACAGGACTGTCCCATTGTAGGCATCGACGCCGAATACGACGCAATCGCCCATGACAAACAGCCGGCCGTCTTTGAACAGCGGCGCGACGTTGCGGTGGTGGCGGTCGAGCATGTCGCGAGGGCCGGGCTCGCCGAACCACTGGACCGTGAGCGGCCCTTTGACCAGCGTGTCCCCGCTGCACGCGCTGTTGCCCGGCTCGGCGTACTGGTGCGTCCACTCCCCTGAGCCGTCGAGAGCATCTCTCCGGAGCCGGCCCCACGTCAAGCCGTCCTGCTGCATCACCTTCCATTGCGGGGAGAGGTTCCGGCCCCACTGCCGCATCTGCCTGGCGGAATTGCCCGGTGCAGCGAGGATGAGCACGCCACCGCAGGGACGCAGGACTCGCATGATCTCTCCCGGATTGTCCGGAAGCCGTTCGCCCCGGAGCGTCCCGTCTGAGACTATCGCGTTGGCGAAATAGCTCGTGAAAGGCAACTGGCCGCCGGTGACGTGATGAACGGTGACTCGATCCGAGAGACCGGCCCGATCCAGAAGCGTACGCGCCTTCTCCGCCGCATCGGCATCCGCTTCGACGCCAACGACCTCCAACTTACTTCGCCGGGCCAATTCGCACGCCAGCCGACCCTCCCCACAATCGAGCACCAGGCAGTATCCCTTTGCCGCCGGGATCTGCTGCAAGATAGCATCCGCTGCGGCTTCATATCGCTCTGTCAGCTCATCGCGCGGATACACACCCGTGGAAACCTCCTCGGCGACCATTGTGGATTCGGGGCCGGGGCCGGGGCGGAAACAGTGGATATGTCCCGTGTCAGTGCTGACGTAGAGTGCGCCGTTGGCGATGCACAATCCGTACGCCTTTCCGTCGACGCGGTCCGTCCAGACAACATCGCCCTTCGCGCTGTCGACGGCCGCCACGGCGTGATCGCCGCCCAGGAACAAAGTGCCGCCGGCCATGACCATGGCGTACGGGTGGCTGCACTCCACGGTCCAGAGATAGCAGGTCTTCAACTGTGCGTCGATCCGGACGATCTGGGCGTTCAAGTCCGCGATCTGGCGTTTGGTCTGCTCGGCTTCCGGTTGGTCCTTCTGCATCTTCTCAAGCGACTTCTTCGCCGTACTGCGCGTCCGGTCCAGCTCCGTGCGCTGCCGCGAGAAATCGAGGTATCGCATCCGGTCGAACGCCCCCAGTTGCCGCTCCGACTGCGTGTACGCCACGGGGCCGCGAACAACCATGCGAAGCCCATTGAATGTGGCGATGCCATCCTTTGTCTTCATGTCGTCGCCTTGGAGCACCTTCGGCCCGCGCCCCGGACCTGTCACGAGGACGTCCTCGGTCAGCAGGGCATAAGCGCCGCCCGCGCTGGGCAGTTGTCCTCCGGGGATCCCCTGCTCACGGGAGAACACCGCCGGATTCGTCCGCCCGGTCGGCACATACAGCCGCTGGGCGGAGGCGAGCATGTAGCCCTGCGGCGATACTTCGATCCGCTGCCGGTATTTCATCGAGCCGGTCCTGGCGTCGAGCGCCGCCAGGTACGTTCCCTGCTCGGGGAACAGGCCCGCCGTGCAATAGACGATTCGATTATCGACCACGAGACCTGTCCGGACCGGCCACAAGGAGATCATGCGCCCGTTCCCCGGGATCAGCCGCTCGTCGGGCGCCACGTGCCACTTCCAGATCAGCGAGCCATCGCCGGCGGACAGGCAATACACACAGCCATCATCCGAGCCCGCGTAAACCCGCCCATCGGCGAAGACTGGCGAAAAGTGAATGGGCCCGCCGGCGACGAATGTCCAGCGGACTTTTCCGCTGCCGGCATCCAGTGCGTAAATCTTGTCCTGAGAAGAGGAGGCGAAATAGAGGGTATCTGCCTGCACGATCACGTGAAAAGCCCAATCGTACGTCTCGACGGGCCGCAGATCGAAGTGGTCGTGGAAGAAATCCTGCTTGGCAGGAGCGGGCCACGCCGGCGACGGTGGGCACAGTGTCTTGAACGTCCAGACAGGCTTCAGCGGCAGCTCAACCTGCGCCTCCGTCACCCCGCTCCTGAAACTATCGTGCATATACGCGGGCCAGTCCTGGCCATACGTCGGGCGTCCCAGCGCCATCAGCAGGCAAAAGGACACCAGCGGGGCGAATCTTCTCATACTTTCCTGGCCCTCAAAACAATCACCACAGATGCCACCGCGGCGAGCACGGCCATGCCGCCAAGAGAGGCGGCGAGAATTCGGAATTCTGACCCGCCGGCGTCTGATTGCGGATTTCGGATTGCGGATTGCGGATTGGAGGGTCTGGGCGAGTCCTTATTCACCCCTACCATCTGCCCGTCGTCCTGGGGCGCGTCGCCGCCGACTTGGATCTCGCGATAACCCAAGGGCATATCGGCGCCGTCGAACCCGCCCATGCCGCGGCGGACGATGGACACCATTTCCATCTTCACCATCGGGTCCTCCGGGTCGAAGCCCAGGCTCTCGACCACCTTCTGGTGGAGGTCCTCGTCCCAGCGGGCGGGCAGCATCGTGCCTTGGAGGAATCGGTGATCCAGCCCGCACTCGCAGTCGGCCCCGATGATGGACAGCAGCTCGGTCAAGTGGTCGGCCGTGAACATGGCTCCCCTGAACAGCGGCCCAATCCACCGGCCCCGGCCGTAAAGAACCGCTGCAAGCGGCTCATTGACATCCTGCGCCTTGAGGCCGAGCCCCCACAGGAGAATCTCCTCGCGGCTTAGCGACTGCCGATCGAGCGTGACAAGCGCAGGCGGCTTGCCAATCGGCTTGGGCAGGAGTCCCAACTGCTCGCCGATGCGCCCGATGGCTGTGGATATCGCCTCGCGAGCAGCAACATTTCGCTGCGAGTCAGGTCCGTCGATCAGCAGCACCACGCCATAACTCTCCGCGGCCTTTTGGAGAATCTCCTGCCGCGTCGGCGAGCGGAGGGCATACTCGATGACGGCGGAAACCGCCTGCTTGAGAGCGCCGCCGGCCAGAGTCAGTGGCAGCGACTGGCCGTCCGGCGAGACAAGCACGGCGGCGGGAAAGCGGCCGATCCCGTGCGAGGTAAGGAACTTCATGGCCGGCTGATTCACATCGGGTCTGACCACAAGCGGCTCAAACCGGATGTTGCTGTCGCCCAGCGTGACGTCTGCCCCTTCCTTCACGCTCGCGACTTCATCCGCCGGAGTATCGTCGGGCAGGTATACGTGGAGACGATAGGCCTCGATCCCCACATCGATGAAGCCGACCTCGCGAACGTTGTACCGACAGGCGAAGGCGGGATGCACGTGTGCCGCGAGGCAGCACAGGATGACTCCGAGCAGCAGACGCAATCTTCGCACGCTACAGCGCTCCCCGGCCCGGGCCAAAACAGAGGACTTTTCCATCGACGAGAGTCACCGTCGCCCGCCCGGCACTATCGATTGCCAGGCCCCACGCAGCAGCAGGTTTGGGCAACGGCTGCTTCCATCGCACGCTGCCGTCGGCCAGGTTCAGGGCAACCAACGCCGTATCGCTGGCCAGCACAACGGCGTTCCTGCACGCGGCCATCGCGCGGACTTTCTCAAACTCCATAGACCACGCGGGCTTCGTCGAAGGCGCAATCTTGCCCCAGTCAATCTGGAATCGGTTGCCCGTGTTGGCCAACTTGCGAGCGAATCCGTCCCGGTCGAAATTCGTGAATCCCATGACCCTGTCCGTATTGAAGCCGGCGGTCCACACCACGGACCGATCTTCGATGGGGGCGAGGAACACCCGGTTGAAGACGGTGCCGTCGTAGACCTCGTAGGCGGGGTGGCCGTAGAACGGCTTGCCGCATGCGATAACCTGGTCGGCCAGCAGCGACAGCTCCCAACCCCGGGGACTCTGGGAGAGGCAGTTGACCAGGTCGGCCGTGCCGTTCAGGCATCGTCCGGTCGCCGCGTCATAAACCGCCGGCGAAACGGACGATCCGCCGGCCAGATACAGCTTGCCGCCGTGCAACAGGAGATGCCCCTGGACGCTCACGCCCGTGTGGGCATCCCGGTCGAGGTGACCCGAGGTGCTGTTGTGCCATTTCACTTCGCCGGTCCGGGCGTCGAGTGCGTACAGGTACGTGCCGTCGTAGTTGGCGATCCCGGCGGCGGCGTACGCGATCCCGTCGTTCACCAGGACGCCGGCGGCGACCGGCCACGTGGACATCAGCGAGCCATAGACGGGAATGATCCGCTCGGCCGGGGCGGCGCGGAACCGCCACAACAACCGGCCGGTTGCCGCCTCAAGGGCATACACCCAGCCGTCGCCCGAACCCACAAAGGCTCGGCCTTCCCAGATCGTCGGCGGCATCCGGATCGCCCCGCCGGTGAAAGCCGTCCAGCGAGCCTTCCCTGTGGCGGCCTCGACCGCGCGGACAATTCCGTCCGCCCCACCCACAAGAACCAGACCGCCTGCGGCTACCGGCGGGCTCATGGGCGCAAGGCCCGCGGCCGTGGAACTGCGAGGATCGAGTTGCCAGAGCAGCCTGGCACTTTCCGCCACGACCGCCGTTGTTGTGGCAGTGCAGGTATTGTTCGCGCGGAAGGTGAGCCAGTCGCCGGGGGATATTGGCAGGTCGACAAGGGTTGCCGGTGAATCGCTCCCCATCTCGAGGCGCGCCGCCTGCGACGCGTCGGGTGTGAAATCGAAGTTGCCCGCAGGTCCGAGGCATGTGACCCCGTACAGCGTCAACTGGCAATCGCACACGGACGGCCACCAGTACAGCAGCCCGTTCGCGACCGTCACGCCCTCCTGGCAGACCGGGCGCATCGGGGAAATCCACTGCGGGCGAAGCGACGCCGTGTCGAGGCGGACCGAGCCGTCTTCCGCTCGGAAGAAGATCGCATCGGCGGAGCCCGTCGGGCGGGTACAGGCCCGGCGGGGCTTGGCGATCTCCGCCAGCACCTTGCCGGTCAGCGGGTCGAATTTCATGCTGGGATGCTTGTCGATCTGGCCGCTGATGCCGTACAGAGCATCGTCGTGCAGGACAAGCTGGAAGTTGCTGTACGGGTGCTGCCAGAGGATGCTGCCATCCTGGGTCGAGACGGCCAGCAGCCTGCCGATGGGCGGTCCGGCAAAGTACAATGCCTTGTCGCTGCACTTGAGGTAGCACGTCGTGCGCCAGTTCGTGCGCCAATCCTGGCGGTTCTGGTAGTCGCCGATCTCGGCGAAAAGGTCGCGAGCGTTCTCCGGCGTCTTGCGCCACAGATCGTTGCCGGTCTTGGCATCGAGACACGCGAGGTACTTGCCGAACGAAAAGATGTAGATCCGCCCGTTCTTCATGCAGATGGCACGGCCGTCGATGGGGTCCTGCTCACGATGGCTCCAGAGCACCTTCTTGGTCGCCGGGTCAATCGCCAGCACGTTGCGGCCGAAGCCCCAGGGATTCTGCGGCTGGTTCCAGCCCTCGGAAATCGGGTCCCAGGGCCAGCCATGTTTTTCGGATTTCCAGCGCTTCGTCGAGTCGCGCTGCTCCTGCTCGCCGATCATGGCGTAGAGAACGCCGTTTTCGAGGGCCATCCACTTCCAGAATGTCCCGCCGGCCACATCGGCGGGCGGAATGATCTCATCCAACTGCCGGCCGGTGGCCGCATCGATCACTTTGCACGACTTGTCGTCCGCGATGTACAGGGCGGTGGGCGTCGCGACCATCGTGTTGCGGTGGATCATGACGCCCTCGGTGAGGTCGCGCTGCCAGAGGATCGTGCCGTTGTAGCCGTTGAATGCGACGAGCTTGTTGAGGAACGGTTCTTCCCGTGCTTTGAACGCCACGTGGCCGAAGGCTTTGAACACCCGACCGGCCGAGGCCACGCCGACCTGCGGCAGCGGCGCGTACCGGGGTTCCGCGAGGAACTGCGTCAGGTACGGAGCGACGATCACCTTGTCGTTCGACTGCGGGTTGTTGTCCGGCCCGTGATACGGATGACTCCAGTCGTCCGCGCCGGCGAGCAGCGGCTTCGTGACGGTCCTATCGCCAAAGATCGCCTTGCCGCCGGGGCGCACAACCCGCATTACCTCCTGCTCCGGGAAGTCCCGGCTGTCATCGAGCACGACCGCTACGTCGGCCACATTGTCGGCCACGTGCAGCTTCGGGCCGTTCCTGCCCAAGAAGATCCTGCTCCCATAGTAGCCCGCCTGCTCGACCTTGTGGCAGGCTGACTCGAGATCCTTCGCTTGCGGAAGCTGCGTGTAGATCAACAACTCGGTGCGCCCCGCGAGATCGATGGCGAAGTCGCCGGCGGACTCGCCCAACACGACGCAAATCCCGTGTGCCGCCCCCGCCGCATCGACGATCTCCTGGGGAGCGACGGTACGTGCCTGAGCGGTTTGCGCCATCAGGAGGGTTAGAACGCATAGCAACCCGACGATTCGCGTGCGATCCATACCACTGCCCTTTCAAAGCCGTTGAAAGCTGGTGACGCCAATATCCTACTTTGTATCATGCGCAGTGTCAAAGCACTTCCGTCACGCGTTTGGCAATCCCTGTGTGCGAGTGAGACCCGTCCGTCGATGAGGAAGAACAAGCGGTCACGGGGCGTCGGGGCGACGCTTCGCACGGGAGGAGGGTTTAGTAGCTTTCTTGGCCTTCTTAGTGAGGGGGAACCTTGTCTTTTCGCCGGTCTGTTCATTGATCACGGCGAATTCGCCGGTGTCGTCACGCAGCATCTGTTCGTTGGCGTTGAGCAGCTCGATTCCGTAGACGGTCCCGTCGGGCGCCAGATCGATCACCAACTCGTCGCTGAGCTTGATGGATTCGGCGTCGGCCTTCTTGTGCTTGAAGCGGATGTAGCCCACATTGTAGCGGGGATCATACGTGAATTTCATGCCACCCTGCCTTTCACTGGCGTCAGAAGTACCTTGTGACTACCGAAATCACCAGCCATCCATCATACCGCCGGATGGCATAGGCTTCAACCTGTTTTGTCCGGTAGAGCTTGCCTCTCCACTGCTCGGCAAACGGCACATTGCGTCGAAATCCGGTCCGGCTGAACCTCGCGTTGAACTTCTCTCCGGTCTCCACCGCAAGAACAACTTCCTCCTCCGTCGTCCCCCGTTCGGCTAAACGCTCGCGGGCATGGGGATGAAACCGCACCCTCATTGTGGCAGTTTCCCATCCTGCATACCCAGGGCAAGCATGACGCCAACACCAATATTCACGCAATCAGTATACTATGGTGCCACCCGTTTGGCCAGACTTTTTTACCGGGTTCGGCACCCGGAAACGGCGGCGGAGGCAAGGACCCGAAGCGAAATGCCACGATTGAGGCCCCTGAGCGCCGAGCAGCAAGGGGTTCTTCCTATATCAGGAAGGGGTTGGCTCTTCTTTCCCGGCCTATCGTTGTCCTGCTCCCGTGTCCGGGGTAGGCTACCGTGGAATCGGGCAGGCTGAGCAATTTGTTCCTGATACTGCGGATCAACTGGCCCATATCGCCGCCGGGGAAATCGGTCCGGCCGACGGAATCGGCGAACAGCGTGTCACCCACGAAGACGAGACCTTCCTGGCGGGCGTAAAGGCATATGCCGCCCGGGGTGTGGCCGGGGGTATGGAGGACCTCCAGCCGGATGCCGGCCTCCTCCACTATATCGCCGTCGCGTAGAAGGACATCCGCCGGCTCGGCCGTATAGGCGCCCTCGACGAACGCCGACAGGTTCGCGTTCGCATCTCCCAGCATTGGGGCGTCGAGCTCGTGGATATAGACCTTGATCTGCGGAAACCGCCGCCGCACATGGTCCAGACCGACAATGTGGTCGGCGTGGCCGTGCGTCAGAACCATCGCGGCGGGATTCTGCTTCTTCTCGACCAGGGATGCCACAAGCTCATCAGGGTTGAAGCCGATATCGATAATCAGGCAGTCCACGGCCAACTCATCGGCGCGAACCACGTAGCAGTTCGTCTCGAAATCACCCAGGATGAATCCGTCGATCTTCATGCCGATTCTACTGCTGCGGCTTCACGGCATTCGGCTCTGTCGTCTTCGGCTGTACGGCGTTCGGCTCGACGGTGGCGGGTCTCACCGCACTCGGCTCCGGGGCGGGCGCGGGCACAGCAGCGGGGGCGGGCTCTGTGGCCTTGGGTTGTTCGACCGACGGCTGGACCTGAGCCGGCGGCGTTGGAGCCTCCGGGGCGGGTGTTGCCTTGGGCTCGGCTTCCTTCTTCACGTCCTCCAAGAGCCCCGAGCGATCCATCGTCAGGTACTTCGCCTTCCAGTCGGCGATCTCATAGACCCAGCCCTTGTGCCGTCTCGTGAACTTCTGTGCCCCCTCGTCGGCCAGCAGCTTCGCCTCTTTCTTCTTCAACTCTTCCGGGGAATCGACCTTGGACGTGTCGATCGTGACCTTCGACACGTCGGTGAACTGTGCCTCGCACAGGAGATAGGTCTTCTGACCCTTCTTCGCCAGGCGAAGCTTGTACTCGGTGGAGTTGTTCAGCCGGCAGGTGTAGGTGTGGTCGAACACCAGGCCATGGATGCTCTCGGGGTTATTGACGTCTTCAAAGCGCAGACTTGCCAGCGCATTGAAAACGCTCTTGGCATCGGCGTCCTTCAGTTTCTTGTCGGCGGGCAGGTCCGCCAGGACCACGCCGTCGCCGCCCTTCTGCGGCCGCAGGGAGTAGGTCCCCTCCGGCGTCGTCACTGTGACCGCGTTGACGTCCTCGCGCTTGACCGACGCGATCTCCTGGTTGACAAACTCAATCGCCTTGCTGCGGAGCCACGGCGCGTTCTCAGTCACGTATACCTGGTCCTCGGACGCCAGGCGGACAAATGTGTTCTGTCCACCCTCCTGGGGCTTGCCGATGATCACACCGGCCAGAAGCGAACCGTCTTCCTTGAGAAACTTCACGACGCTGCGAGCCTTCTCCTCCGTCACCTGGAGCTCCTCATGGTTCTTCGGATCGGCGGTGTAGACCCCGGAGGTCTTGATGTCGAGCGACTTCGTCACCAGGTCGCTGATCTGCTTGGCGTCGGCGGGGTAGTTGCTCTTGTTGACGACGACGAACTGCCCGTCCTTGTCACGCTCGATCTTGACGGCGTCCTTGCCCTGGCCTACGACGATGCTCGCGATGTTGGCCGTGTCCAGACCCTGGATCAGATATGTCGGACCGGAAATCTCTGGATGTCTGCGATTCGCCATCTGTGATTGAACCGCCGCCCACGCGACCATCACCGCGGCTACGATAGCCAAAATGCCCAGCTTCTGGTTGCTCATCGAGAACTCCTTTATGATTTTTGATGTTTGATTTTTGATTTAATCAATCATCAATCATCAATCATCAATTCCTAGGCATCGCTGGCGTGACTGATGTAATGTCGCCGGCGGACGCTCCGCCAGACCCCGAGAACCAGCGCGATCACCATCACGACGCTCGGCACCGCTCCGATATCGAGCATCTCGAGACTGCTGCCGAGCTGCTCGATGCGCTCGCGCCGCTTCGCCTGCACGCCCCGCAACTGCCGCTGCGCGTTGTGAATCCGCAGTTCGAGAGCCCGTCTCTTCTGGATGATGTCGCTGCCCACCAGGGCCTGCTCGTCTTCGCCCTTGGCGGCGGAAACCAGTTTTTGCAGGTCCTGATTGAAGCCCTCGATCTGCGTATTGAGCACCGCCATCTCATTGGACGTTTCCTCCTCCGCCTCCCGCTCGACCTTGTCCACGACGGTGAAGGGCCGCTTGTAGTTGCCCCGCGAGCGGATGGAGATCAGGTCGCCCGAGCCGCAGAGTTCTTCGATCGCGTTGATGAGCAGGGCGCTGTTGTCGCCCATGACCGCCTTGAGGCCGAACGGCGTAGCCGCGTAGGCCAGCATGTCGGTGATGAAGTCCACGTCGGAGAACACGGCCACGGCGCAGTCGCCGGTCGCTTCCGTCAAGCCGGTGACATGCTTCTTGACCATCTTGGGCTCGTTGGCATCCTTGGCCTTGTCGTCCTTGCCCTCCTCCTTCTTCGCGGCGACCTCGACCTCGATGCCCTCCGGGAAGCTGCTCTTGAACGTGCCCGTGACGAGGTAGCCCATTTTGACCGGCTCGGTGCCGTCAATGAACCTGCCCATGAGCTTGGCCGGATCGGGGAACATCAGCTCGAACGAGCTGCCGACCGTCCAGGCGTTGCCCCGCGCCGTAGTCATAACCAGCGGCGTCCGCTGGATCGCGGGTGCCGCCTCCGGCTGCGTCTCTTCCGCGGGCTTGTTCGGGTCCGTACTCTGCGGCTGCCTGGCGCCGACCTCCCTCAGAACGCCGCAGAACAGCATTCTGACCTGGTTCAGATTCGTCGTGATCACACTGCTCTTGTTGAAGCACTCCGGGGTCAGGGCCAGGTAGCCGATGATCGGCTCGGGCCTCTGGTCCCGGCTGACGGAGGCCTTGATGGCGAGGCTCTTGTCACCGGCGAACGTGTTCTTCGGCATCTCCAGGCCCCAGGTGCGGAGCAGCCGGTCCAGATTCGAGCTCTGGTCCTGCGCCGTCATCTGCATGGGGCTGCGTTGCGGCCGGTCCGAGATGCAATGCGGGTCCACGCAAACGATGGCGCGACCGCCCTTGAGCACGAACTGATCGATCGCAAACTGCGTCTTCTCCGGCAGGTCCTTCGGGTGAATCACCAGCAGGATGTCCACGCCGTTGATGTCGTTGGCGTCTGAGGCCACCGTCGTCACCTCGTACTGCTTCTGGAGCTGCTCCACAATCGTCCACGGCGGCTCAGGCTGCTGGCCTTGCATCCGCATCATCTGGGCCATATAATCGCTCGTGTCCTGCCCCATGACCGGCAGCGAGCTCAGGACGCCGACTTTCTTCTTCTGCTTGGTAATCGCCGTGTCGATCAGGTAGCTGATGTCATACTCGACGAAGTTCTGCCGGTCCGGCGAGAAGAACGGAATCGTCTTGTCCACCCCGAACTGCGTCTGAACGACTAGGCCGAAGAAGAAATTCTCCTCCTCGGTGATCGGGAAGCGCTTCAGCCCGTACCGCATCGCCTGCTCCTCGTCATCCGAGAACGGACGCGGATCGATCACCTCCAGCTCGACCATCCCTTTCGACGCCACCACATACTCGTCCAGCAGGGTCTTGACGAAATCGTAGTAGTTGTTGAAGTAGCGGATCTGGTCGGGTCCCTTCAGCGCCGCCGTCTTGGTATAGTACAGCCTCGCCTTGATCGGCTGGTTGAGTCTTCCCAGGATGGCTTTCGTTCCGGCGGAAAGCGTGTACAGCTTCTGGTCGGTGATATCCAGCCTGCAGCGCGATCCGATATTCTGGCTGATGCTGACAGCGCTGAAGGCAATGATCAGGATGAGAATCGCTCCGAGGGCCGCTCGTATTATCCGGTTCATCAGCTCGCCTTCCTTTCATCCAAAATGACCGTGCAAGCCGCAATCCAGCCCGCTATCAGTAACGCGAAATAGGCAAGGTCCTTGAACTGCAGGATGCCCTTCTGCATCGACTCGAAATGCTCCTGGATACTCATGCCTGCGACGGCGGAAACCAGTCCGCCCGGCAGGAACGACGACAGGTAATTCAGCGTCGTCGGCATTCCCGCGAACACCAGAACCGCACAGGCCACCACCGAGAGCACGAAGGCAATCACCTGATTCTTACTCAAGGCGGAGAAAAAGCATCCGACGGCGAGAAAGCCGCCGGCCATGAGGAAGCTGCCCACATATCCCGTGGCGATCAGGCCGCCGTCAGGACTACCGAGGTACGCGACCGTGAGCACCATCGGGAAGGTCATCGCCAACGCGATTCCGAGGAAGACCCAGGCGGCGAAGAACTTGCCGAGCACCGCCTGCGTGATCGTCACCGGCAGCGTGAACAGCAGCTCGATGGATCCGACCTTGCGCTCTTCGGCCCACAGCCGCATCGCCGTCGAAGGAACCATGAACACGAACAGCAGCGGCAGATTCATGAAGAACGCCTGTAAATCCGCCTGCCGGGCCTCGTAGAACCCGTTCTTGAACGTCATGTACGCCGCGAAGAACAGAAAAATGACCAGAAAGACGTAGGCGAGAGGGGTGGTGAAGTAGCTTTTCAGCTCCCGTTTGAACACGGCCAGAAAGCTGTTCATTTCAGACTCCTTAAGAAATCGGCAACCTACGATTTGCGATCCATGATTTGAAGATCGGCGTCTGGGACCTATCCCACCGTTGCGAGCGACGCCGAATCGTAAATCGAAAATCGTAAATCATAAATCTACGCGCTCTTCTTCCTGGTGATCTTGCGGAAGACCTCGTCCAGACTGACGTGGTGCTTCTCTTTCAACTCCTTCGGGGTCGAGTCGACAAGCACCTTGCCGCGGGCGATGATGATCGTCCTGGAACAGATGGCTTCGACCTCGTCGAGGATGTGGGTGGAGACGATGATGCACTTGTCCTTACCCATCTCGCTGATGAGGCGGCGGACCTCGTACTTCTGGTTGGGATCGAGGCCGTCGGTCGGCTCGTCGAGGATCAAGACCGGCGGATCGTGAATCAGCGCCTGGGCCAGGCCCACGCGCCGTTTGTAGCCTTTGGAGAGCGTCTCGATGCTCTGGTGATAGACGGAGTCGATGGAGCACATCGGCACGACACGGTCGAGGGCCTTCCTGCGGTCTTTGCCCTTGATGTGGCGCACGTCGCAGATGAAGTTGAGGAACCCGCCGACGCTCATTTCGGGATAGGCCGGGGAGTTCTCGGCGAGATAGCCCAGGGAGCGGCGGACCTGGATGGGGTTCTTGAGAATGTCGAAGCCGCACACGCTGGCCGTGCCGCTGTCCGGCCGGATGTAGCAGGTCAGCATCCGCATCGCCGTGGTCTTGCCCGCCCCGTTAGGACCGAGCAAGCCCAGCACCTGGCCCTTTTCCACGCTGAAGGAAACGCCATCAACGGCGACGACCGGCCCGAACCTGCGCCGAAGCTCCTTGACTTCAATCATATCCGTCTCCAAACCAAGCTATTGATGATCGATTATTGATGATCGATTATTGCAGAAGCAGTCCTTGCCTTCCGCCTCAATCATCAATCACCCATCATCCCTAATCAATCCAACGGGCTCCCCACCGGCGTAAACCGTATGAATTTACGGAAAACCTCTTGATAGTCAAGACCCCTGCTCCGATTATTTTCAGCGTGTGTCAGGGGCTTCGGCCGTGCCAACCTGCGTTGGAGACTATTTACGAACGGCGGGCAAATTTGTTCCTGTCGCCCCCGCACTCGACCGCATTGCGGCCGTAAGAACAGGCAACGATATGAGCAAAGTCGCTAAAGTACCGTTCACGGATTATCCGGCCAGTGTCGCCAGGGCCCTCGACCTGATCGGCGCCGCCGAGGCCCTGCCCCGGGACGGTCTGATAATCATCAAGCCCAACCTGACGAACTCCTCCCCGCCGCCGGTGACAACGAGCGTGGAGGCCGCCGAGGCCGTCTACCGGTACTGCCGGGCCCATACCAAAGCCGAAATCATCATTGGCGAGGGGGCCGGCAGCGGACAAACCTGCGAGGTCTTCGCCGCCCTCGGGTACACCGACATGGCGTGCCGTCACGGCATCAGGCTGGTCGATTTCAATGACGCCGAAACGGTGGAGCTTGAGCGCCCCGACGCCCTGCAACTGAAGACCTTTCACCTGCCGGTGGTCGCGAGGGATGCCTTCATCATTTCGCTGCCCGTGCTGAAGGACCATGACTTCAGCAAAACGACGATCGCCATGAAGAACATGTTCGGCCTGGCCCCCGGCAAGTACTACGCCGGCGGCTGCAACAAATCCAAGCTGCACAGCCCCTCGGTCGATGACGCCATTGTGGACATCTGCCTCTACAAGAAGCCCGCCCTGTCGATCGTGGACGCCTCAGTCGCCCTGCAAGGCGGCCACCTCTCCGGCCGCAAGAAGCACCTCGGCCTGATCCTCGCCGGCTTCGACCCGGTCGCCGTAGACGCCGTAGGCAGCGAATTGCTGGGCCACGACCCCGGCTGGGTCCACTACCTGACCAGCGCCGAAGGCCGCCTCGGCTCCACCCAAAACATCGACCTCCTCACCGCCTGACCACCCCACACAAAGCCAACGCCCGAGCGTGTGCTACAAGTCCGGCGGAGCAGTACGCTGGAACACGACGCTACAGTTGAGGCGTTCCCCTTGCAGCATGCCAGACTCTCGCGATCTCCACAGTCCGTTCCTGCGACTTGATTCTGTACACGATTCGACATGGCCTCCGAATGACCTCGCGGATGTTGGGGTCATCGAATTCGGGGACAACTCGGCCCGACTCGGGAAAATCGGCCAAGTGCTCGACGATGCGGAATACCTGCTTGACGAAACGGGCAGCTACGATTGGACGGGATTCGGCAATGTACAAGGCGAGTTCTTTGAGATCAAGGCGAGCGGAAGGGGCCCAGATCAGTTGGTAAGCCATTCGGCAAACTCCTCCTTGATCCTGTCATGAGGGATGCCCTTGCCCTCATCCAGCTCGCGAAGGCCTTTGCGCACGCCGACGATGAAGTTGATCCGTTCTTGAATCTCCTCCCAGGAGACAGTCTCGGGGAGTTGCTCAATCGTCTTCAAAGCTATTTCTTTGGTCGTCATGGCTGCATTATACAAGATGCGTCCGTGCGCGGCAATAGGCCCGCCCAAAGCGTCGACCCCATTGTCCGCCATTCTCTCGTCCAGCAGCCGTCGACGCCGTCGGCAGTGAATTACTCGCCCACGACCCCGCCTGGGTCCACCACCCGACAACCGCCGAGGGCCGCCTCGGCTCCACGCAAAACATCGAACTCCTCACCGCCTGACCGTCCACACCAAGCGAGCCTCTGAGCGTGTGCTGCGGGTCTTGTGGAGCAAGCGGTCACAGGCATGGTTTGCCGGAATCATGCGACACACCGCGTACGAACCTCTTTCGCAATCTTTGGACCGACCTCTCGTTCCGCGATTCTCAGATCGTAACTGGTTTGCAGGTTCAGCCAGAACTGGGGCGTTGTCCCAAAGTAGCGAGCCAACCGCAGAGCCGTATCGGATGTAATGGCACGTCGCTCGCGCACGATCTCATTGATACGGGGGGCAGGCACCTTGATCTCCATCGCCAGCGCGTGAGCGCTTATCCCCAAAGGGGCGAGGAATTCCTCCCGCAAGACTTCGCCTGGATGAATGGGACGCATTCTATTTGTCGGACTCATTGTTCAGTCTCCTCAGTGGTAGTCGACGATCTCAACATCAAGAGCATTGCCATCCTCGAAGCGAAAGCATAGACGCCACTGGTCATTGATGCGAATGCTCCACTGGCCCTCGCGGCTTCCACGCAGAGCCTCCAACCGATTACCCGGCGGAACACGAAGGTCCTGGAGCGCATAGGCGTCATCCAGCATTTGCAGCTTGCGTTCAGCAACAGCGGCAATCGCTCTGAATCGGCGACGGCATTTGCCCTGAAACAACGCCTGCGTATGCCTGCAATGGAAGCTCTTGATCATACGCAAATGATATAACGCACGGCGTTAAACATCAAGCGAATAATGCCTAATCGCAGACCTGACCCCGTTCCCCCGTCTACTTCCGAACACGCCGGGCTGCCTGCCACTGTCGACGGAGGTCTTCCGCGAAATAGTCGAAGCCAACAGACGCCATCGGCATTCTGCGAAACTGTAGTACGACGCCATCGTGCTGGCTCGATAGTAGAGTGCCCGGCTGCACGCGTAGGTACGAGACGTCGTCGTCAGCGACCTGCGCACCAGAGATGTTGCCATCGAGCATGACGGCGGTGAAAGGAGACAGCTTTGGCGAGAGACGCAGTTCAAATCCCGCGTGCTGAAGAAAGCCCTCCAGACGCGCGATCTTCAACGTCGATCTGATGTCCGCGCCGATTGACCTACCCTCACGTCGTGTGAGCCACCGAACGTCGGGAGACGCTGGATCGAGTATCAGGACATACACCCTTCTACCGCGAGCCAAGGCCGAGCGGAGGATTGAGAGATGGATATCAAAGGTACGAGCGGCGCTTACACCGGTGATTGCCAGTTCGCGTGTGGCGGAGTTGTAGAATTCCACAGGCGGAAGGATCTGTGTGACATCGTCCCGAGTGGCTACCGTCTGTAGCCCGAGTGCAGGAGCCACGGATATCGTCTGCTTTGCCATCGGCGGAACGGCCGGAGGAGGCGCAGGCTCGCGCATAACGCGTGAGAACTCTCGATTCTGTTCTGCGACCCGCTTGAAGGGACCATCGGGAAAGATGTCGACCTGGATTCCGGCTGCCTGTAATCGCAACACTCCTTTACCGGTAATCTCTTTGTTCGGATCAAGCATCCCCACCACGACCCGCTTCACCTTGTGTTCGATCAGGCGATCAGCGCAGGACACTTTTGGATGGCGTCGGGTGATGCATGGTTCCAGGGTAGTATAGACGGTCGCCCCTGCGACGGCGATACCGTCGAGGAACTTCTCCAGGACGCCGTACTCGGCGTGATCGCCGGCACCTGTCTGGCCCCTGTGACCGCCACCCAGTCGGCGTCCATTCTTGACGACGACTACGCCTACCTTAGGGTGAGGACGAGAGTCCTCATCTTTGCTGCGCGCCGCTTCTCGAATGGCCTCCGCAATCCAGTGAGAGTCATTTCTTACCATGTGACCTCCTAAATGAATGTGGCGGTACGTGGAAACCTGGCAATCCTGGTCGCAATAGTAGCGACAGCTGCGTTTTCCGGACCCGCATATACCGTTAATGGGTGGTTGTCCATAGCTCCCTTAAGGAATAAGGCCTGACTTTGCCCCCGCCAAGTCTTCCATCAATTCAGTAATCATCTCAGTCAGTTCTTCTCTTGCCTCACCGTCAGCAAAATCAGGAGGAGGAACCTGGCCATCGCATTTCTTAAGAATATCTACAAGCTGAGCATAGGCGTCATCGTAGTGTCCTCCAACAATGAGATCACTGGTAGATTCGAGCATATTTATCAGAGCACTTACCCTCTTTGTTGGAGAATTACCAGGGCCTGAGCCTGCAAGAGTTCCTTCTGCAACAGATGTTTCTATGAGCTCAGTAATCTGCTTTATCTGCTCATCAGGAGCAACATCAATCACGACTCCTACCCCCAACAGATTGACCTGGACTACAGGCTCATCATAGTCATTACTGCCTATTTTCAGAATGGCAGTGAGAAGTCCTTCTGTTGTTGGAGCAAATAGAACCTCAACATCGATGCTCCCTTCAGGAGGAATGACCGCCGGGAGTTCTGGGGGTACGAGTACAAAGTCCAGACTGCTGTCAGGAGCAAAAGCCAAGCTCTCTGCAGTGAGATCACCGTTACCTGTGTTAGATATGGTTATGAGGGCACTTCGATATGTCTCCAACTCAACATCACCGAAGTCATAGACCGCAGGGGATACATCTATGTCAGGCTGATAGTCACAGTATGCAGGTCTTGGGTCATAAGTCAAATAGAGACCTGGGTTGTTGGTTTCTATCATTGGGATGTGGATGTCGTAGGCAGGACAATTGAGAGGATTCTGCGTGAGATTTAGTTGGTAGAGATTTGTTAGTGAAGACAAGGCAGAGATGTCGCTGATCTGGTTGCCGTAAAGATGAAGTTCTCCCAGATTCGTCAGGCCGGCAAGGGGCCTGATGTCACTGATTTGATTGTCCCCCAAAAAAAGACCCCCCAGATTCTTCAGGCCAGCAAGTGGACTGATGTCGCTGATCGGGTTGTAGTAAAGGCCAAGTCGCTCCAGGTTCGTCAGGGCACCAAGGGGGCTGATGTCGCTAATCTGGTTGTAGGAAAGAAAAAGATACGTCAGATTCGTCAGACCAGTAAGGGGGCTGATGTCGCTGACCTGGTTACCGCCAAGATTAAGAAGCGTCAGATTCGTCAGACCAGCAAGGGAGCTGATGTCGCTGATCTGGTTGCTGCAAAGATAAAGAGTCACCAGGTTCGTCAGGCCGGCAAGGGGGCTAATGTCGCTCATGTGGTTGTTGTCAAGATTCAGATACGTCAGATTCGTCAGGCCAGCAAGGGGGTCGATGTCGCTGATCTGGTTGAAGTAAAGCCAAAGACGGTCAAGGTTCGTCAGGCCGGCAAGGGGGCTAATGTCGCTGATCTGGTTGGTGTAAAGAACAAGAGCCACCAGGTTCGCCAGGCCGGCAAGGGGGCCGATGTCGCTGATCTGGTTGGAGGAAAGGTCAAGTACGTCCAGGTTCGTCAGACCGGCAAGGGGGCTGATGTAGCTGATCCGGTTGTTGGGAAGAGAAAGACTCGACAGGTTCGTCAGGGCAGTAAGGGGGCTGATGTCGCTGATCTGGTTGGAGGGAAGATAAAGATACCGCAGATTGGTGGCATATTCCAGGCCCGTCAGATCGGAGATGCCACTGTAACTGGCGTAAAAGTAAGTCAGGCCGAGCATATCGGTGGAGGTGGGACTGGTTTTGCCGACGGCCGCTTCGACGGCGGCCTTGAGATTGGCATCGGGGAAATAGACCGGTTCTTCGGCGAAGGAAGCCAGAGAGTATAGAACCATTAAAAGCGGAACAAAATATATTGCCCTTTTCATCTGCGCACCTCCACGGTGAAATCCCTGATAAGGTCGATGCCGCCTTGCTTGAGGATACTATGGACGTACCTGTTTTCTGCTTCCCGTCCCATTTCTCGACCCTCGAGTTTTCACGCCTGTCGGTGTCCTTTCGCCTTCACCGCATCTATCCGGAGGACAAGAGGCCCAAAACAATCTGTCGCGCCTTCATCAAAGATGTGTATCTGCGGAATATTATGGCGGACCCATGCCGGAAACGCAAGCGAAAAGTCACAAATGACCCATGGAAAGCGGAAATGTGCGCGCAGGTGTGCGCTGGCGGTGACGCCGGGAGGCGTTTGGCTTGGTGGCGACGAGCCATGAGCGAGCGGCTTGCCTTCCTTTTCTCCGGGCCGGGATTCTGCGGGGTGGGGATCAGGCTTACTTGAGGAAGGAGGAATCGAAGAAGACGAGTATTGAAGACGATTTTCCTTTTCTCAAGTAAGCCTGATCGCCACGTCACAGAGCTCTTGTCGCTTTTTCCACGTACCTACAAAGCAGATTGACGAGGCGGGGAATCTGTTCCGTGCGCGCGGGGAAAATTCGTGATTTTTTTGCAGGTCGCGAGGGTGTGGTCGGAATACGATGGCGGTCCACGCGGCTCTCTGTGGGGTGAGCGTCCCCGCTCGCCTATCGCCAGCATTGATGGCTGCCGGAGATGTCGCTCGAGGACGCACCGCAAGGGCGAGCGGGGACGCTCACCCTACTCTTCGGCCCGAACCCATGAACGAACGGGGCCGCGACATCACTCCGCGGGCTCGACGCCGGGCACGGGCGGGGCCTGCTGGGGGACGCGCGCTCTTGCCAGCGAGACGATGTGAATGGCGATCTGGCCGAGGACGCCCAGGCCCACGAGGATGACGGCGAACCAGTACGGGGCGTACAGGCCCACGCTCTGGGCGAGGTGTCCGCTGGGCCAGGAGCCGGCCGTGACGCCGAGCGAGATCACAATCTCGTGGATGACCATTCGCACCGAGCGTTTGCGGCTCGTCGCGGCGACGTAGAACAGGTGGGAACTGTAGGCAAATCCAAAGGCCAACCCGAGAACGACCGCGGAAAGGTACAGCACGTCCAGCGTCCTGCCGTAGATGACCAGCAGCAGGGCCGTCAGGGCCATTCCCTGGGCCCCCATCAGCAGCCCGGAGCGGAAATGCCAGAACGCCCAGCGGCCCCCGGCGATCAAGGCCAGGAAATTGCACAGCGCGACCGTCGTGAGGTACAGGCCGAATTGCGACTTGGAGTAGCCCAGGCTCGTAAATAGCAGGGCAAACTGCGACCGGGCAATCGCGAACGAGGCCCACGCACAGAACAGCGCGATTCTCGACAGCCAGCGGAAATCCGCAAGCACCCGGGGATCGCACGGGACTTCAGGCGTGCCGTTCACCAAGGCTGACGCGTGCGACTGCGCGGCGTCTCTGCGTGCCAAACCCAGCAGCAGGAAAGAGACCATGAAGCACACGATGGCCGCGACCATCGGCCACAGGGGCCCCCGCTCGATCAGCCAGGCCCCCACCAGCGGGCCCACCACGCCGCCGCTGGACCACGACCCGTTGTACCGGCCCAAGCGGCGGTTCAGCTCCAGCCCCTCATAGCTGCCGGAGACCCAACTCATCAGGAAGGGCCAGAACAAGGCCATCGCCGCCCCGCTGAGCCCACCGGCGGCAATGATCATCCAGACCCAGATGTTTGTAGTGAGCCCGTCAGGGCTTTGAAAAAGATGCCTCACGGCGTCACTACGAGTCGTCGCCCCGAAGACGGCCAGAGCCATCAATGCGGTGGCGACCATCGCCGCCACCGTTGCCGTGCGAGTGGCGCGCTTGACATCCAGATGTCCCAGGCGCGAGCCGGTCAGCAGCAAGCCGGCCATGTAGGCCAGGGTATTGACCGCCGGCGCATCGCCGACGTGGGCCCTGGTGCCGCCCATGGCGATGAGTATGAAGGACATGGCAGACCAGGCCGTGCTCAGGCTCAGGCCCGTGGCAAAGGCTGCCCCGTAGAGCGGCCACGCCCGCCCGGACACGCCCGGCAGCCATCTCCTACGTTCATCCGACATTCTGTTTCTGCTCCAAAGCCGACGATTGTATCATCAGCAGAGAAACATACCAGCAGGTACTGCTCGTTGGAGCAGCGCAATCATGTCTTGATCCCGTTGGGCGGCCCATTTGTTGAGCTGTGGCGGGCTGGTCGCACCGCAACCTGATCGATCGCGTGGATTCTTCGCTCGCCTGCAAGCTGCTGACGGCGCTGTGGGGCACGTGGAGAAGTTGCAGTCGCTTCGACGGGGAGTTGCGTTGGTCCGACGATGCATGAGTCGAGAGTGCATACGAGTACGGCTGCCGGTCCGGTTTCGGGGGTAGCGATGGACTCGCCCGCGCGCGAAGTTCCCGGACCGTGAATGACCGGCCGACACAGGCGATGCCGCCGCGATGTGCAGGGATGGCCCGAGAGGGCCGGTTACGCGGACTTGTGGTCGAGGAAACCTTCGAGCTTGCGGGCACGCACCGGGTGCTGCAACTTGCGAATGGCCTTGGCTTCGACCTGTCGGACGCGCTCGCGCGTGACCTTGAAGATTCGGCCGACCTCTTCCAAGGTGTAGGTGTACCCGTCGCCGATGCCGTAGCGCAGCTTGATGATCTCGCGCTCGCGGTAGGAGAGCGTTTTGAGCACCATGTCGATGCGTTCCTTGAGCATCTCCTGCGTGGCGGAGGCCACGGGCGAATCGACATCGTCGTCCTCGATGAAGTCGCCGAAATAGGAGTCTTCACTGTCGCCGATGGGCCGGTCCAGGCTGATCGGATGCTTGGAGATATTGAGCACGCGTCGAGTTTCCTGCACAGTCATACCGACCTCGGTGGCGATCTCGTCGATCGTCGGCTCCCGCCCGAGCTCCTGGTGCAGGATTTTCGAGGCGCTTCGGATGCGGCTCATCGTCTCGATCATGTGGACCGGGATGCGAATGGTCCGGGCGTGATCGGCGATAGCCCGCGTGATCGCCTGGCGAATCCACCACGTGGCGTACGTGCTGAACTTGTAGCCCCGGCGGTACTCGTACTTATCGACGGCCCGCATCAGGCCCGTGTTGCCCTCCTGGATCAAGTCCAGGAAGCTCAGGCCCCGGTTGCGGTACTTCTTGGCGATGGAGACGACCAGCCGCAGGTTCGCGCTGGACAGCGTTCGCTTGGCCTCCTCGTACTGGCAGAAGACCCGCTCGATCGCCCGCAGCTTCTTTTCCAGCAGCTCGGGCACGTCGAGGACCAGGTCTCGCAGCCCTGAATATTCCTGCTTGGCCGCATCGATATCCTCCGTGGTCATAATGTCATTGACCCCGGCGGCAATGGTCTTTTCAAGCTGGATCATCTTCTCGCACATGCCGTGCAGCTTGGTCTTCATCGGCTGAATCCGGCTGGTCCGAAGGCTCAATTCCTCCAGCAGCGTGGCGATCTTGCGACGGTTCCTGCGCAGCTTCTTGACATCGGCCCGGTTCTCCTCATTGCCCTCGTTGCCTGCGATCCTCTTGAAGATCCCCTGGTTGATTTCCAGAAGCTGGGAGACAGTCTTGAGGTTCTCGATCATCCGCTTGCGAATGACGCTCTTGGTGGTCAGAGGCAGGGTTCCCGTCTTGATCGTCCGGTCGAACGACATCAAGCCGTCGTGCACCTGCTGTAACAGCTCCACCGCATTGCGGGCGCAGTAGTCGCACTGGAGCATCTTGCGCCGGAAGGCCATGCGGGCAATCTCGATCTTCCGCGCCAGGGCGATCTCGTCTTTTCTCGTCAGCAGAGGGATTTGCCCCATCTGCGTCAGATACATGCGAATTGGATCGTCGATGCGGCGGGAGGCCTCGCCCTCCATGATGTCCTTTTCGAGGAATTCGTCTTCCTCTTCAGTCTCCTCGGCTTCTTCGGGGGCTTCGCCCTCGGGCAGCGTGGCGACGGCATCCTCTTCGAACTCCTCATCCGTCTTGACCGCTTCCCGGGCCTCGGCATCGTTCTCATCGATGAGGCTGATCCCCATCTCGTCCAGTGTGGCGAGGAGTCTCTCGAGACGGCTGGCACTGACCGCATCGTCGGGTAAAGCGCTGTTCATCTCCTCATAGGTGAGGAATCCGCGCTTGCGGCCTTTGGCGATGAGCGCCTTGATCAGCGGCTCGGCATCCAGCACTTTTGCGCTCTCGCCGGGGCCCTGGCCTTCCGTCTGACCTTTGGCTTCTGTCTGGTTCTCGACATCTGCCGGGTTCTTGACTTGAGCCGGGCCTTTGACTTCCGTCTGGTTCATATCCGTTGCCTTCTTCGATTTCCTTTCTTTCTTCGCCACAACAGGGACTCCACTAAAGTGAAATCGCCGCGTCTCAAAGCCACCACTGATGAAGGCTCAAAAAACCGGAGCGATTGGCTATGTCTTGCAATTCGCTTGTCTGTACGGTGCTCTAGTTTTGGTTGTTCATTTTGCAGGGCTTTATCAGACCCTGCGGCTACGTCATCCCGATACTGTGGGGGTGCTGGCGACTGGTCGGTTCCCGGCCGGCTTCGGCGATGCTGCCGCCGTTTTCCAGTCCGGCCGGTCCAACTGTCCCAGAACTGCCCTTGTGCCGGTACAAAACGTCCAGCGCATCCGTCAGACGCGAGCGATAGTTGCCTTTTCGCTCCCCTGTCTCCTGCAACTCGATGATACAATCACCCAGTCGCACCGATTCCGTTCGACCAAGCACGGCGCGCACGGAGAAATCCTCCTCCGACCCAAGAACACCCAACAACACAGCGGCAATCTCCTGCAGGATGGGCACATCGAACAGGTCCGGCGTGACCTTCTGCTCAAGGGCGTGGAACAGGCCCGGCTCATTCAGCAGGACCTCCAGGACTTCCCGCTGGGCGACGGCGTAGAGGCCCTGGCCCCAATCTACGGCCTCGGCCCCCGCGTTTTGCCGCTGTCTCGACTTCGAAAGCCTCTCAATCCTCTTGTTGATGTCGGCGTTCACCTCCTTGGGATCCAGACCGATGATTTTGGCCACCTTGTTTGCCAGCAGGCCGCTCTCCAGCACGGGCAGATTCTCCGCCGCCAGACCTGTCGCCACCGCCTGAAGAAACTCATTCAGCGCTGCCCTCTTGTTGGCCAGCGAGCCCTCCGCCTGGAAAGCTTTCTCCAACTGGTTCCACTTGTATTCCAGCACATCTGTCGCCTGTGCGAGCACGCGGTCGAACCCTTCCTTGCCCGCGACCAGCAGGTACTCGCAGGGGTCTTTGCCTTCCGGGACGAACGCCAGCTTGATATCCAGGTGCTGGGACAGACACACTTCGAGCCCCCGATTGGCGGCCTCCATGCCGGCTGTGTCGCTGTCGAAGACCAAGATCACCTGCTCGGCGTAGCGGCGAAGAATCCGGCCATGCCCGCTCGTCAGGCTCGTCCCCAGCGTCGCCACCACGTTATTGCACCCATGCTGGTGGGCCATGATCACGTCGGTATAACCCTCGACGATGACAGCGGTCCCCGTCGCCACGATCTCATGCCGGGCCTGCTCCAGCCCATAGAGCGTGTTGCTCTTATCGAACAGCGGCGTCGTGGGCGAGTTGATGTACTTGGCGCCCATGTCATTCAGGGTCCTGCCGCCGAAGCCGATGACCCTGCCCGTCACATCAGTGATCGGGAACATCAGGCGGTTACAGAACTTGTCCTGATTTGTGCCGGTGCTCAGTCCACCCTGCTGCACAAGGTCCAGCGGAACCTTGCTCGCGACCGCAGCCTTGAGTAAGCCATCCACCGCGTTCGGCGATGTGCCGAGCCGCCACTTGCTGATGCTCTCCGCCGAGATCTGCCGCTTGGCTAAGTACTCGCGCGCGACCTTGCCCTTCTCGGGGTCGCTGAGGCTCTGCTGGAAGAATTTCATCGCCCAGGCGTTCAGCTTCGCCAGCCGGTTTGGATCAATCTCCGGCAGGCCGTCGGTCCGCGGCGCAAGTCTCTTGACCGGCTTGAGTTGAATGCCCGCCCGCTCGGCCAGTCTCTCGACAGCCTGCGAAAACGTCAGGCCCTCGCGCATCTGGATGAATTTGAGCACGTCACCGCCCGCGCCGCAGGCGAAGCACTTGAAGATCTGCTTGGTCGGGCTGACGTTCATGCTCGGCTTGTGGTCCTCATGAAATGGACACAGGCCGATCATCTCGCGCCCCTTCCTTTTCAGACTGACGTGTTCGCCGACAACGTCAACGATATCATTCGCCTGCTGCACCCGGCTGATGGCAGCGTGGTCGTATACCCCAGGCATAAATACCTATGCAAGTCCTTTCTCAATACTCCTACAGTGGAAATCCTCCACTTGCTCGCGGCCGGGATTGAGGTGAGGACCCCGCCGCGACGATCAAGCAAGACGCTTAGCTACCTATATATAGGCGACAAACGCCGGAAAGTCAAATCAGCGGGCCAAAACCGCATTTCTTCTACTGATAAACCGCATTTTGCATGTTTTGGACACCTGGTCAAATGAGATGAATGGGTACTGGTTCACTCTCGTTGTATCCCCCCGATAGAGCAAATTCCCTAGGGGCCTGCAGCATGGATAGCGATACAAATGGGACATAGAATAATTTTATGGGAGGTCATATTTTGTCGTTGAACCTGCATTGGGTGAGGTGCTACATTGGGACATTGTTGGAGTGGGTAGGGACGCACACCTTGTCCCCCCATATAAGAGGTCGTATCGGGAGGTTGAGAAATCCGATGGGAGTTGGTATGGAGATCGCGCGGGAGGTGAAGGAGCGTCAACGTAGTTACGCTGGTCAGTACGTTGCCCTTGACCCATCAGCCGGACATAAGATCATCGCTCATGGGACGAAGAGTAACCGCGTTGCAGAGAAGGCTCGTCGTGCTGGTGTGGAGGTGCCAGTGATAGTGTACGTTCCAGAGAAAGACACAGCGTACCTCTATTAGATGCCGATCCCCGATTACCCATTCATTACAGTAAACACGGATGTTGTTGGGCCAGCCCCCCTGATATATCTCGGTGGGCCTAATGCTAGGCCCTACTTGTGGTTGAGGATAATCAATCCAGCCACCCACCAATCAATGATCGTCCCAGCCGCTGTTGATACGGGCGCAGATGCCCTGGCAATTCCAGCCGAGGATGCAGGAACCTTGGGACACAACCTAACAGCTACGCCCCCGAGGCTGGTGAAAACGGCCAAGGGGTACACAGAATCATACCCGCATACTGCCGCAATAGACGTTCTGGGTGTTCTCCCTGATGCCTATCCGGATGAATCCGCGATTCTCTATCCCATTCCAGAAACGGTCATATATCTCACTGTCGGACAGAAGGCTTACTTGGTAGGTCAAGGGTCGTTCTTGTCTATGTGCATCCTCAGCATCAATTATCCAGAGAAACGGTTCTCGATCCGCCTTCCAAACTGATTGTTCTTGAACCCGTTGCTCACCACCGTACAATAGTGGCATGGGCGAGAAGAAGAAACCAGCGAAGAAGCCGGACGGACGCGGGAAGCGACCGCGAGACCCCAATCAACTCGCCAAGGGGGTCATAGAACAAAGCGTGGGCGATCGCTCCGACTCGCCGTGCGCGTCCTCACCCATCGGCAAGGGGAATGAGCAGACGGCACCCGGCCCGGATGCACCTGAAGCCAAGACTGAGCAAGCGAATCCCGAGGAGATTCTGGCGACCGAATCAGGAGTTTCACCGGAAACCCAGCAAGAGAATCGTGCCTCCACTAATGAGGATACACGCCTCAGCGAGAACCAACAAGGAGAGCAGGATGCCCCAGTTCCGGACGGGGTGGCTCTCCCAATTGCAGACAAGGTAGAAGAGGCCACAGAAACCACAGACCAAACCCAGAGAACGAGTAATAGACAGAATCCATCCAAGCCCACGCCGAGAGATTATAAGCGCCGACATGACAGATGCGTGCTTATCGCCAATGGCGTCATGGCTGGTGCTGCTGTAGTTGCTGTTATTGTGTATGGACTCCAATGGGCGGCGATGCGTAGCCAACTGGCTCAGATGAAGGCTGACTCTGAGTCCGGTTCCGCCGACATGAAGAGCCAACTTGCCGCTATGACCAAACAGGGGGACTTGATGAGTGAACAGTTGGAACAGATGCGCCTTGCCTCCCGGGCCTGGGTAGGGCTCACAGGCGCGAGTTGTACCACTGAAATCGCGAGCCACAGGAAGCTCGAGGTACGTCTGACATTCACGAACAGCGGAGAAACCCCAGCCAACAAGGTAAGAATCGCCTGCGAACTCTACCTGGGAGCAAAGGACTGTGATATTGAAGCGTATGCCAGTGATCGCAAGGAGAAGGCCATCGCAGACGATGCCGGAGAAAGGACCATCGCGCCGCATGTTTCCATAAGCGCGCCCCAACACAGCAACAGGGAACTCACTGACATAGAGATTGCTGAGATTAGGGCGGGAACCAAGGTTCTGTATGCCTTGGGTGAGGCTGTCTACGACGACATTTTTCGGCAGAGACACATGACGCTGTACTGCTGGACCGTTGACCCAAATGGCAAGAGCATGAAGGCATACAAGCAGTACAATCGCATGGAGTAGGTGGAGAGTGCGCTTATGCCCCCCAAGCTCACTTTTCATCGTCTCTCCCTCCGTCCAAACGAGAGTGAACCACTACCGATGAATAATCGGCATCTTCCTGCAAACCTCGCCCCAGCGGGCAAGTGTCCATCAAGTGCTCGTCACGGGTGGCAGGCCGAAGAACGTCATCGCTGTCTGCGCGGTCGCCTCCGCAAGATTGTCTATCTTGACGCCTTTGACGTCCGCCAGACGCCGGGCCGTATGCACCATCAGGGCGGGCTCGTTCGGCTTCTGGCTCCGGACAGGCTCAGGGGACATGTAGGGACAGTCCGTCTCGACCATCAGCCGGTCCAGCGGCACGACTTTGGCCGCCTCACGCGTCGTCAGTGCGTTCTTGAATGTGACGACGCCGGTGAAGGACATGTGATAGCCCCTCTCTAAAAGCGACTTCGCCTGCTGTGCCGAGCCGCTGAAACAGTGGAATACGATACCCTTGAGTCCCCCGCCGTCCCGGTCGAGGATCTCCACCGTCTCGTCGAAGGCGTTGCGGGAATGTACGATGACCGGCAGATTCAGCTCCCTGGCGATCTCAAGATGGGCAATGAACACCCGTCTCTGGTCGGGCTGCTTGGAGAAGTTGTAGTGGAAATCCAGCCCGGTCTCGCCGATAGCGACGACCCTGCCGCTGTGTCCCAAGCACTTCAATTCGTCCAGAGCCGCCGCATCAACGCTCTCGGCCTCATGCGGATGAATCCCCACAACCGCGTACATGCCCTCATAACGTCTCGCCAGCTCAATAGCCGCGAGACTGTCCTCCAGCGACGTGCCGACGGTAATCCACCGCGTCACCCCCGCCGCCCGGCTCCGCTCGATCACCCCCGCCACGTCCCCCGCCAGCGGCTCAAACGTCAAATGACAATGTGTGTCAATCAGTTCCGGCACGTCTCAATTCTCCTTGTCGGTCAGAAACGGCGCATCGTGGTCATCCGTTATACCCTCGTACTTGTCTCGATTCTCACGCCACCAGTCTTTCCAGTACTGAATATACTCGCGCTCATTTCGCTCATAATCTCGAAGTCGCTCTTCGAGAGGCTTCTGATCCGTCAATCCAGGGGCACCCGGGCCCACTCCTCGCCGGTAGAATATTTCGCGGCTCCACTCATTCGAGAAGTTGGCGTTGATGCATTCGTTCAGTGCCGAAACCGCAGTTTGGCGGATACGCATTTCGTTGTCGTCAAGAAGCTGGATCATCTCCGGCACACTGGCCCTCTCATAGCGTATCCAGAACACGTTGACGATGGACCGACGCATTTCCGCCTCGCGTGCGACGGCATCCGTGGCCAAAGCGAATCGGTAGAACCGAGCATAAGGGAAGCCAGGCACACCCCGGTAGATGCCGACGCGTCCCCCAGGGGCCGGAATTGTCGAACCATCATCCAGACTCTTGATCAACCTCCGCGTTGTCGAATCCAGAGTCTCCAGCAGGCGTCTCTGGAGCGATGAGACGCTGAAATCAGCGATTCCGTATTTCGCCTCCGATTCCGCCGGCCCAAAGGCATTCGGGTCGGCGTGCATGATTTGGAGCATTTCGTCGAGTGCGGGTGGGTCAACGAGCTTGAAGCTGGACGTGACTGCCACGCTCCTGCTCACTAAGTCCTTTGACGAGCGTGCCTTCCGGATAACGCGCTGGGCTTCTCTGAGGGCCTGCGCGATCCTCTCCCCTTGTCCACCTCGGCCTTTGAACGGCTGGAGTTGCTCCATCAACCCATCGCCGACATATCCCAACTCCTCAATCGCCTGGAGGCGAATCATCTCATCATCGCAGTCTGCCCCAGCCAGGAATTCGGCCAATAGCCTTAGCAGGGGCCGATCACCCAGAGTATATGCGACCGGCGAGGCAACAACCCTCGCCTTGCTTTGAATGCGGCTGAGACGGTAAATGTCGCCGGACGTCCGCAAGAAAACGAGGCAGATCTCCCCCGGATCCAGCTTCGTGAATTCCTGGCAGATGGGAGAGCCGCTCACCCAATTACCGCCGCGCGGGTATTCGTACTCGATCTCGATCTGAGCGGGACTACTGCCTACAATCATCGAGATGACTTCGGCTGTCGCGATTTCCCGCCGGACGTTAGCCTCACTCCGGAACAGGTACGAGGGCACCAATCCCGCGTCGCGCACCTTGGTGATACGCACCTTGCATACCACATCGGCGTTGGCTTGCATCCGAGACGCCGAGTTCAAATGCCAGTTGCTGCTGCCCAGAAAATCGCCAGCGGCGAGACCGGGAAGGCATGCCAACACCATGAATGCGGAAGAGACGAGCAAACCAGATGGAAAGGATCCCTGCATACGATGTTCTCCGCTTCACAAAGGCCACATACAAACCCGCCTGCATACATCTCACGCGGATCGATATGCACGTCATTATAGATTGGCCTGGGAGAAATGCCATGGCGGGAATGCGTAGAATTATCCGGATGGATATGGATGGGCTTCCTATCCCCCAGACACCTATGGCACGAAGGCGTTGGGGTAGTGCTGGATTTGCGGGGGGCCGGAGCGGCCGAGGATGAGGGTAACAACGTCGAAACGAAGCGGGCGGTCTTCGATCTTATGGACGGCGAGGAAGTAGCGGGCGGTTTGGCTTATGTGGGCCCGTTTGGTTGGGGTGATCGTCGCTTCCGGGGATACCAAGCCCTCCTGTGCCCGGGAGCGGACCTCGACGAAGACGATGCTGCCGTCGGTATCGACCATGACCAGGTCCAGCTCGCCGACCTGGCAGCGGTAGTTGCGGGTGAGCGTTTTGAGGCCCTTGGCGCGAAGGAACCGCTCACAGCGTTTCTCGCTCCACCGGCCAAACGTGGCCCGGTCGGTCAACAGCTTGCGTCGGTTGAGCAGCATCGAAAACACTCCCTCTCGTGATCTCAATATGCCCGGTGGCACTCCCTGGCCGACCGCACCAACGAAAAGGCCGCAATCAACCTTGCGGCCCGATTTCTCCTCATGCTGTTCAGCCGCCGCCTGGCGGCATTTGCGCCTACTTCGAGACGGTGTGCTCGCTGTGGCGCTGCGACAGCTTGACGGCCTTGCCGGCCCGATTCCGCAGAAAGTACAGCTTCGCCCGGCGGACCTTGCCGCTGCGCGTCGCACGGATGTCGAGCACGTTGGGCGAATGCAGGGGGAACTTCCGCTCCACGCCCTCGTTGCCGACGATCCGTCGGACGGTGAAACTCTCATTGATGCCCCGGCCCTGCCGGGCGATCACCGTGCCCGTGAAAATCTGCGTCCGCGTCTTATCGCCTTCCTGGATGCGGCAATACACGTCAACCGTGTCGCCCACCTCGAAGTGCGGGATCTCTTTCTTCAGACTCTTGCTCTCAACGGCTTCCAGCAGCTTGGTATTCACCGGCGTATCTCCCGAAGATGGTTTTCTTATCCTTCAGTAAAACCTGCATTTTATGCCGGGCGCCGGGGGAAGGCAAGCGTTTTTCGCAGATTTTCGCGACCGTCGACGGGAATTCTCCTTCGGGTGGCGCGTCCGGCACGCTCCCGGCCCGCGATGCACCTGGGGAGCCGCGCCATGAGGGCTCGTTACGGTTTCAAGGCCGTAATCGTACTGCGGAGCAGGTACTCACTATCGAGCAGCGGATTCCACAGTTGAAGTGCTTCGCGGCTGCTCGCACGCGCCGTCACGTGCTGTGGGCGCGGGTCAGCTCTGTGAGCAGCTCGACCTGGATTTCCTGGATCTCCAGCAGTCGTGCCCCCTGGTGATACAACAGGAAATCGATCTTCTCCTGCAGGTGTCGTATCTCCAGCTCGGCCTTGAGGTTCACCTGGTAATCGTGGCGGGAGCGGAGCCGGTCTTTGGCCTCCTGCCGATTCTGGCTCATCAGGATGATCGGGGCCCACACCGCGCTCATGCACGACAGAAGCAGGTTCAGGAAGATGAATGGATATGGGTCAACCGGGCGCCGCCACAGCACCACGGTATTCAGAGCGATCCAGAACACCATAAAGACGGTGAAGAGACCCAGAAACGTCCAACTGCCGCTGAAAGTAGCCAGGCGGTCGGCAAGCCTCTCGCCGCGCGTCCAGACTTGCTCCAACTGATCTTCCACGTTCGAGGCGAAGACCTCGTGTTGCCGCAGGCTGGCCAGCACGTCTTCTTCGAGCGAGCTGATGGCCCCCTTCTCAGACTCAAGCACGCGGCGGACGTATTGCCAACGGTACTGATTCAGATCGGTCAGGCAGACGAGGCCCTTGGGCGACCAGTCGGGATGATCCCTCAGGATCATCTCGGCGACCGCCGGCCGCACGAGCGCACCGCTGACGAGCTCTTCGCGTGGGTAGTCTTTGCCGCAGATCGAGCAGACCTGCGGGTTGCTGCGATCCCTATTCAATCCATCGTCTTGCATACCTGACGCTCAATTCCAATGTCAACCGGTCCACGGCAGCCCGCACGCCGCCTCACCCGTTCCGGCCGCAACCATGTACGCCTCGCCTGCAAGTACCACCTCTTTCCTTCGCCGTGCTTCAGACAGAACTCGCACATGTTGACATCTCCCGCAGATTGATTATTGATGATGGATGATGGATGATGGATGATTGGGAGAACACTCCGCCTCTTCCTCTTCAATAATCAATAATCCATCATCAATTATCAATCCCCACGCCCACTCAGACTTCATCAGGCAGGCGGCCCGGATGGCGGGGCTCCCTATCCGGCTCGGATTCCTCATCCGGCCGGGATTCCTTCCGGATCATCTGCGACTTGTCCTGCATGATAGTGCCATCGGGCAAAGTGTACCGCTCGACGACGATGAACCTGTCGTTGGAGAGCCTCTCCGTGACGCGCACCGAAGTCCCCTGCCCCGCCACCGACCACTCCCATTCCATAATTTCCCTGTTTCCCTCCCGCTTGCCCGTGCCCTTGGCCACGCAGCGCCAACTGTCGAACAGGTAGGCGACGATCCGGCCGGTCTTCGGCTCGATCGTGCGAAGCTCCAGATCGCCGAAGTGCATATTCCGCAGTTCCCGGATGTCCTCGTCGGAGGCATGTAACTTCTTCTTGAGGTACTGCACGTACTCGTCCGAGAGCTCGGTCATCTGGCCGGCACTGGTCATGACGATGAACTGCCCGCCGAGCACCAGATCGACGTTCATCCGCCCCCGGCCCTTGACCCAACTCTTGAACTGAGCAAGATCGGATTCGGCGGTGACCTCCCACTGTCCAATGAGCCAGCGGCTCCATTCGTCCGACAGGGCCTTCAGCGGCTCCAGCGGCGGGGAGTTCGGGTCGGCTGCCTTGTCTGGCCGATTCGCCGCAGAGCTCGCCCCGCGGGTACCCGGCTCTGTGGCACACGAAGCCAGGCACAGCGTGATAATCGCCGGCACAACAAGCCATTTTCGCATCTGCAATCCCCTTTTCGATGTACGATTTCTGCTTTACGATTTGGCTCTCGCCCGGTCCGCGGCTGCCAACTACCGCAGTCCTCGAATCGCAATTCGTAAATCGTGAATGCTCGATATCATACTTGATTCCCGCCTCCTGCGAAATGGGGATGTCCGGATTCTCCACGGTCGGACTGTCCCGTGCTTGGCCATCCGCGTCGCGCCCCCCGCCGCCTCGTTCTACGCCGGGGTTTCTGAGAACTGGATGCAGGGGAAGCACTCGGGGACGTGGGAGTCGTACACGCCGTGCTTGCTGAGGGACCAGCCGATGGAGGGGTCCGTCGCCCGGCCGTTGTAGCGCAAGGCCTCGAAGCGGGAAAAATCCATCCGCCAGATGTCCCCGTCCCGCGGCGGCACGGGGCAGCCCTGGGCCACCGTCCGCATGCCGGACCAGGGAAAGGCCAGCTCAACCGTCCAGCCCCGGTCGATGTCGGAGCTGTCGTTCAGCGTCCCATCGACGTGGACGGCCGCTTGCAGGCCGGGAAAATCCCAGTCCATGAAGGCCCACCGCCGGCCCCGGGGGTGCTTCTTGTACCGCATCGCGTCCTGGAAGCCGCCGAGGACATCGACGGGATGCGTCAGCAGGTTGAACTCCGGCTTGCCCGCGAACCCGCCCTTCTCGTACGCCTCCTGCCAAATGTAGAAGACCTCATAGATCGTCCCGCGAGCGTTGATCTGGAACTCGTAGTAGCAGTCCGGTCCTGCAATAAAGATCTCAACATCGTTCTCGAAATACACCGGCGAATCCCGCTCGGTCAGCTTTGCCTGGATGTCAGGCTCCTCAACCCAAAACCCGATGTAGAGATTCTCGTCATCCCAGAGTGCCGCCATCCGCGTTTCCAGCAACCCCGGCACGCCAGCCACCATATCCACAAACCGCGGCGACTTGGACGCCCTCTCCCAGCACCCCTCCGACAGCCGCCCGTCAACCACGATCCGCTCGTTTGTGCGGCGGCATACATAGTGCCCAATGTCCTTCTCTTGACAGCCGTATCGCTCACTCATTCGCAGACCTCTCTACCACAGAACCATCCACGCCGGGACATTATTCACATAGAAGGGAATCCGTTGGTTGATCGGGATGAACAACAGTAGCGTCGAAGCGGTGTTGAACGCAAATGTAAAGATCGTGGCCGGGATGACGAGCCGGCCGGCGGGCTTGAATCGGCGGGTCAGTATTGTGGCCAGGCCGTGCAACAGGAAGAAGGCTGTGGGGTACCCGGTGACGTGCCAGAGTATCACGGCCAGGAGGTACTCATGAAGCAGGCCGGATACCGCGAACGCGCCGAGCACGGCGAGGTGAGGGTCTCTGCGACCACCCAGCGGTTTGTAGATGTTCTCCAGCAGCCACCGGTACATCGGCCGGTTCCATCGCCGCCAGAAATCGGCGGGACTGTGCGCCAGGAGTACGTTGCCCGCGGTGAAGTATGCCGCCGGTGCGCCAGCCAGGCGCCACAAGGCCGTGTTGGCCTGAAAGGCCCAGAGGGTCCACGCCCCCAGACAAGTTGACTTGACGGCGTGTTCGAGCAGGAATGGATAGGCGGCCCAATCGATCTTGAAGACGCCCACGGTCAGTGCCGAGACCAGACCCAGACCGGCCACGCATTTGCCGGCGTCAAGTGCGCGTCGCCTGTACGGCAGGTCCATGCCGTGACCGTCGGCGACCCTGGCGACACTCCAGGCATAGTCCGCCACCAGAGTCATGTAAGTCCGCAGATTCAGGCGAGTGCGGCGATCCGGATCCATGTGCAAATCCCACATGTGCGTCAGGAAGATCACTGACAGCATCCCCCCAACCACGTACCGGATGGCCATGTTCCTCGTCTCAAGCAGAAACGCACTGCCAAGAACGATGGAGCCCAGAAGAACAAAGACCACACTGCGTGCGCTCGGCTTCAGCCCTCGCGCAAAGTAAAACGCGACCGCCGCCGCGTATCCAATCGCAACTACAGTGAGCACATCGATGCAGGACATCCCTTCACAAGACGACTCAGAAAACTCGTTCCGTCTTTAATCCGGCGTCGACCAGATCCAAGCCCCGTCATCCAGTTTCTTGATCGCGCTGTCTTCGCATCTGCTTCTGGTGTCGCTTCCAGAGTCGGCGATGTCATGCTGAGTCCCCCATCATTGGAGCACCATGTCGACGGGCATCATCAGGATCACGTTTTCTTTGCGGAGGAGCTCGATTCGCTGGAGGGCCTGGGCCAGGGCTGCCGCTCGCTGGGGCTCGGTCTTTCGCAGCAGGTCGAGCAGCGGGGCCAGCGTCGGGTGATTCGCGAACAGGCTCGTCGCGCCCGATAGCGTGACGTCCGTGGGCCGTTCGCCCTCGCCGGAGTACTCGCCCATCAGCAACGTGAGGAAATCCTGGGGCTCGGGCAGGACGCGGACTTCGTAATCCTTGAGCGAGACCTTCGCGGCGGCGTATTCGATGGCCTGCTGCAACCCGCCGATCTGATCGACCAGTCCGAGGTCCAGGGCCTGCTTGCCCGTATAGATGCGGCCGCCGGCGATCTCGTCGATAGGCTTGCGGAGCTTGTCGCCCCGGCCCTTCACGACGTGGCCCTTGAAGGTCTCGTATACCTGCTGCATATAGATCTGGACCACCTGCCGTTGCGAATCGCTGAATGGCTGGACGCTGGTGAGCAAGTCGGCGTTGGCGCCGCGCTTGTAGCCGACCCATTTCACGCCCAGCTTGCCCCACAGGCCGGTGGTCACGAGCTTTCCGCCGACGACGCCGATGGAGGCGGTGATTGTGGTCTCATCGGCGAAGATGGCGTCCGCGCCGCACGACACGTAGTAGCCGCCGCTGCCTGCGACATCGCCCATGGACACGATCAGCGGCTTCTTCGTCCGGAGCCGGCCAGCGGCGTTGAGGATGACCTCGCTGGCCTCGGCGGAGCCGCCGGGCGAATCGACACGCATGACCACGGCCTTGACCGAATCGCTCTCGGCGGCCTTCTCCAGGGCCTTCTGGATATTGCCGCTGAAGGCGGCATTGAGTGCCCCGAACAAGCCGGGCTGGCTGTACCCCGGCAAAATCGTGCCCTCGACGTAGATCAACGCCACGGCATCTTTCTGTGATGCCGCTGGGGCCTTGAACATCTCGGCCAGCAGGGAGAAGATCGCAAACGGATTGGCAAGATTGATCGCGGCACGCTCCTGCCGGCCGTAGCGGTTGTTCACCGTCATCGGTTCGCCGATCTCTTTCCTGACCTCGGCCAGGAATTCCTCTCGCGTCTGGACGGCGTCGATCAGTCCCTTTTGCAGGGCCTGCTCCGCGAGGTACGGGCCGTGATCGATCAGGTCGCGAATCTCCTCGGGCCTTTTGCTGCGCGACTTGGCGATCATCTCCACCAGCGAGCCATAGAAGCCGTCAAAGATCCAGTTGAGATTCTCCTGGGCCTGGACGCTGGGGCTCGTCCGCGTCAGCATCTCCGCGGCGGACTTGTAGTCGCCCATGTGCAGGTAGTCCGCCTGGACCCCGATCTTGTCCAGCAGGCCCTTCACGTAGAGCGATTCCCCGTATATGCCCGTCAGCCACAGCGACGACTGCGGGGCGACGCTGAGGCGACTGCCAGCGCACAGCAGCGCGTACGTGCGGGTGTCCATGGCTTCCGCATGCACGTACACCTTCTTGCCGGCGGCCTTGAGGCGATCGATGGACTGGCGCACCTCCTGCAGTTGCCCCAGCCCGAATTGCATGCCGCCAAATGCCAGAATCACAGCCTTTACTTTATCATCGGTGCTCGCCTTATCCATCCGCCGCACAAGGTCCTTGAGAGACGTCAACTCGCCCGCCATCAGGCCGAAAGGATCAGCCACAGGCGATTCAGACAGCGCACCGCTGAGGTGAAAGTGAGCCACGACAGGTGGAGCCGAGGTGGCATCGCCAGTCCCGGCCTGCCCCGAAGCCACCCCCACCGATGCCGAAATCGCCAATATCGTCCCAGCGGCGATCCACAGTATGTCAACCTTGTGTCCTTTCATAATTGTTCTCCTTTCCGGCTAACTGGAGTCCTGCCATCCTCCGCGACGAATTCGTCATCGAAGTTTACGCTCTGTCCTCACCCTCTGGGTCTTGCAGATGTCCCCACTTGGGCCTCATGATGTTCTTATCGCAACTAGTGCTCCATCCCTCACAGAATGTATGTAGGTTGACAATAGATGGTATAGTGTGTGTACGTCGGTTCTCGAAATAGTCATGTTTCTCCAAGTGTGGCAACTATGCCGTTGAGGATTCAGTCCCGAGATCCCCGCTTGAACGGAGTGTCTTCAGCAATCTCTCCACTTTTTGCAGGTCGTACGCATAAGTCCTTGCCTTCTCAGCACATTGAATTGCCTCCGTTCGCGAACCCGCAGATTGCTCAATAGCGATAGCCCGATGGTAGTAGGCGGCGGCATAGTCGGGACGCAGCTTGGTCGCTTTATCAAAGCTATGAGCAGCCAGTTGGAAGTAGTGAATACGCTCATCATGTGGAGCGACGGAAGCCTTGTTAAGATAGCAGAGACCGAGACCGAAGTGTGCTTCCGGAACGTTGGGATCAACCTCTATGACTCTGTTATTGTTTTCTATAGCTCGATCCAACAGCTGTGGGTTATTTCGCCGGAGGAGACGTTCCTGTGCCGCAAGGCCAACCCGAGCTTCGATGTACGAGGGTTCGTAGCTAATCGCTTTCTCAAATTGCTCAAGAGCCTCTCGATTTCGCTTTTGTTCTTTCCCAGACAAGAAACTGCCCAAGAAAGAACGTAGACGTGCATTCTCCGGAAACACCGCGATTCCATCTCTTAATATCTGTTCAACTTCATCCTCAGACCTCTTCATCTCTTGAAGGAGCTTGCTCAAATACGCATATGCCTCTGGCATATTGGGCCCGAGTTCAATGGCTTTACGATACGCTTTCTCCGCATCATCAAGTTTGTTAGCCGCACGCAGTGGCTCGGCCAAGCCAAACCAAGCTTCTCCCCAATTGGGTCTCAGTGCAATGGCTTCCCGATGCGCCTTTTCCGCCTGCTCCCACTGCTCACTATCCCGATATGCTCGGCCAAGTTCGTACCAGACTTGGGCATTACCTCGATCGTCCTCCAATACTGCACAGAGTTCCTCGATGGCTGTGTCTGCCCGTCCTTCGAGGCGATGAATCGTGGCGAGAGATAGGCGGCTCTGTGTATCTTCCTCGCATAGGTCCATAGCTCTTCTGGCAGATGCCCAGGCTTCATGGTTCTTGCCCTGCTCGCGCAGGACGTCAGCAAGGCGATAGTGAACGCTCGCCCATTCTGGGCACAAATCTATCGCATGACGAAAGGCTTGTTCAGCTTCTTTCCACTTCCGTTGACGAGCCAATATCACCCCAAGTCGGTAGTAATGCCTTTGAACATCGGGCTCAAGTTCAACTGCCAGGTGGCAAGCATCGCGTGCAGCTTCAAGATCACCTCTGTTAGCGAGAAATCCGGCCAAGATTAGAAGTTGATTAGTCCACTTTCCACGAACGATCACATTCTTGAGTGCCGCGAGCATCCAAGGCTCTATTTCCCAATCATCAATGATCTCGACATAACGAGGGTAAGGCACAATCTGAACATCAGCGCGACTTACGAATCCGTTCCGCCTCAGCCTTTCGATTGCACATTCGGCAGCTGCTTGATCCATCTCAGGCGCGAACGCCTTCTCCGTTGCAGCTTCGAGAAAGAGACGGCGCGGGACAAACGAGAATCCCGTCGCAACAAAGAGCTTTAGCAACCGAAGCATCTTCTTCTCTGGTGGTGCAGCTTGATGATAACAGGCGGCCATCAACGGCGAGGGCTGAATTATCGAAAGTGGTGTGCCGTCCCACGCATCCATGTTCGTGTTTAGCCTTTTGGCGAGCCTTGCACCTTTTTCGTCTGACCAGTCTCCAATCTCGATATGACACCAGCGGTCCAATAGGTATTCACACGATGCGACGGCAGAGAATACCGGGCCAACCGTGCGCATCGTTGCTATAACGACAAGCTCACGTGCTTGTGCTCTCACGTGGTGTATCAGCTGAAGGGGACCAGTTCCTGTAACATCACTGTTCGCTAAGCACTTGTCGACGTCATCGAGCAAGAGGACATATCGCCTCGGTGAAAGCTGGAGATCCGGTATCTTGTCGAGCGATTGAAAATCCGGGAGTATCACGTACCAAGGGTTCAATGTCCACCAGTTGCCGAAATGTCTCCTTATGTGATGAGCCGCCGCTCGAGACTTCCCTATATGTTGGCGCCCCACTAGCAGGACATGGTTGCGGTTCCGGAGAGCCTCATCAATCTTAGCATCAGCTTCTATAGGCCAATACTCGTGGAATTGGCGAACATCATACGCGTTTACTATGTCCTTTGGGTCGAAGTTGCGCGCACGACAGACAACCAATGGTGATGGCCGTCGTTTGCATCGATCAAGAAGACCAAGAATGCTTTCCACTGCGGAGGGAAAGGCAAAAAGAGCTCCCAAGATACCTGCGACTACACCTACTCTTGTCAATACTTCAGTATTCTGTGGTCGGGCACCTCTGACGAGCGATTGTGGAAAGCCTACGCGTATCAGAAGTGCGACAGCACATATGACAAACAAGCCGAAACTGAAAGTCCGCAGAACCCGCATTCTCTGAGCACGCTCCTATCTTCACTTCCCATGTGACCTCGCTCTTACCACCGTATCCAAGGAAATACTGTGGGCTCGATGGCTACATTGTGCTGTTCATGTTTGGTAAGGTCAACGGAGAAAACTCCCGGCGGAGAAATTGATGTCTGGTGTGCTCATGAGATGGCGGGCGCTCAGGGCCAGCGGGTGTCTTGGAGCCATTGAGAGGCCAGGAGGGCAAAATCGTGGAGGTCGACGCGGCCGCTGCTGTCGAGATCGGCGGGGGACGAAACGGCATCTTCGACTATGCCGGTCCCGTCCGAGGCCAACCAGGCGACCTCGGTCGGTGACAGGGCGTAGTCGTAGATTTCAAAGTCGTCGATCAGGCCATCGTAGCGGCCGTACCAGCCGGAACCAATCTCGAAAGAGGTGATGCCGGTGATAGGCGAGTCGGTGCCGTGGCGCTCGTCGTACAGGGCGCCGTTGAGGTAGATTTGCATTCGGCCCGTCTTGCCATCGGATGCCGCGTGAATGTCCTTCGTGAATACCCAGTGATTCCAGCGGCCGGTCCACTCCCGCCGGTCGCGGTGGACGCCTGCGACGCGATTGTCCAGCGACCAGGGATAGCCGCAGTCCCAGCGATAGCGGCCCGGGTCATTCCAGCAGCCAAGATTGATGGAGATCGCGGGATTGGACTTGCCATACTCGTAGTCGGAGCAGCAGATCGTGTCGTTGAGGTGGGACGAATCATCGCCGTACTGCCAGAACGCGATCGTGACGGCGCCAGTCATTCCAGCGAAGAGGTTTGCGGCATCGGGCACGATCACCGCGTCGTCAGGGTTGGCAAAGTGAATTGCCTGGCCGTGTACGCCGGGCGCGTAGCTCAGGCGGCCCTGTCCCTGGCCGTGTCGGGTCCCCGCGCTGTCATTGGTGCGACCATCGAAGGCGTACCGGAGCACCGGTTCATTCGGCGCGGCGACAGGATACGTATGGACCCGGGTCGTCAGCCAGTCGGCTGCCATCCGCTGAACGTCCCTGTAGTCCACGCCGCAATCGCCGTTGAGGTCCGCCGTCGGCTTGCCATCGGGACAGAGCTCGGGATAGAGGCTGATGTCCGTGATGCTGACGGAACCCTCGTGTGACTCGTCGCTCCGGAGCGAGACAGGCCGCACGCCGATGACCATGGCCCGGACCTGCGTCAGATCGACCCCATTGAAATCATCCAGATTGATGCGCCACGTGTCGCAGTCACCATTGGGATCCGCCGGACCGGAATATGGGACCAGTTGCGCATTCCGGCCGTCGGTCAGCACCACGCAGAGTTGGCCGTCACTGAGACCCGAGGAGCCATCCTGCAATGTCAGTTGCAGCACCCTGATCCCGCCCCGCCGCCAGTCCTGGGGCACGTCGAAGATGTGAAGGACCCCCGATTGGCTGCCGTAGGCATAGTAGTAGTCCAGGACCATGGAGTTCTGACAGACGCAGGAGGGCGCCTGGTCCAGCCATACGCCGGCCCAGCCTGTCGGCCGCCAAGCCTCCTCGATAGGCGGCCCACCGGCGTAACCTGCAAAATCGTCAATGACCAGGTGGTCCGATACCGTGAAAGACCACACGTCGCCGGCGTAGATCTCGTTGGCATCCGTCTGTCCGACTTCATCGACTCGCCAGTAATACGTCCAGCCCAATTCCAGTTCGGGAGGCTGGAAGGTGTTTGCATCGTGGGGTTGGAGCGGATAGAGGGCTTTGGGCGAACCTGACCTGACCTCGGACTCGACGGCACTGAAGTAGATCCGATGCCCACCGGCCGAACACCCGGCCGTCCAGGACAATTGGGCGTCGGGACCCACGCCGGCGGCGCCGCTCAGGGGATTCGGGTAAGCAGCCTGTCGCCCGCAGTCATGGGAGATGCGGGCTTGAACGCTGGCCAGATCGAAGCCGGGTGAGCCGCCGGCCATGTCGAGGCCCACGATGCGTATGCCCCGCACAACGAAGGGGACGGGATTGTCAGCGAGATCGATTTCGATGCGGGTGAGTTCCTGCCAGTTTGTGTCTTCCGCGACAGCCAGAGCGGCTGCATACTCCTGCTCCCCGCCATCGGTCAGGAACACCAGGGCCTGCTCACCCATCTTGCCGGATTCTTCAATGACGATATCGGCGCCGGCGCCGTCGACGATCCGGCCGGAGAACACCAGATGTATCCAGTGGTCCTCGGGGATGGACACGGCCGACATATCTGACGGCGGCGGTCCCACCAGCCAGAGCTTCGGCACGACCAGCACGCCGGCTTGCGAATCCGGGCCGTGCCAATTGCCATCCGCATCCATCCCGCGCCAGCAACTGTCATCCGCATCATGGACATCTAATATCATTACGGCGTACTCAAACACCGGCTGCCCACCCGACGCCGCCGACGCGCACAGAACCACCAGCACTGTGCAGGCCACCCGGCCTGCTCTGCGCAGCGACACACAGGCTCGCGGTACGGAATGAGCCCCTGACATGCATTTCCTCCAGCCTTCTTGCCGCAAACGGCAGGCGACACTATCCGACAGGTCAACGCATTGCTCCCTGGATTATACCATTTTCGGCCTTAAGTACCAAGGGCGTGCAGTCGATTCACCCCACGAGCCCGCCATTGGGGCCTGAGAACGAAAAGCCTTGATATGGGTTTGATTTCCGCTAAACTTGGAACGTCTGCTGCACCGATGCCCCGGTGGCAGCGGGAGGGAACCGCTATGGTCCGATTAGAATGGGCAGATTTGGGGTGAGAGCGCATGAGTGATTATTCTGTAAGCCCGACAGGCGAGAAATTCCCGCTTCCCAAACCTGAGGACTACGCTCGGGAGTACCAGCGGATCGAGGCCCTCGTGCAAGCCGCGAGGAAGGAAGGCAAGGAGATCGTCGTCGTCATGGGCGTCGGTTTTGTCGGGGCCGTCATGGCCGCCATCATCGCCGACACCGTCGATAAGAAGACGGGCAAGCCGAGCAAATTCGTCATCGGCTGCCAGAGGCCGAGCGGCCGCAGCTATTGGAAAATCCCCATGCTCAACCGCGGCCAATCCCCCGTCAAGGCGGAAGACCCCGAGGTGGACCCCATGATCGCCCGCTGCGTCAATCAGAAGATGACGCTCGTGGCCACCTACAACAGCGATTGCCTCGGCCTGGCTGACTGCGTGGTCGTGGACGTCCAGTGCGATTACACCAAGCACCATCTCGGCAACATGCGCACCGGCGAGGCTGAGATGACCGCCCTGGAAGCGACCATGCGAACGATCGGCGAGAAGATCAGGCCCGACTGCCTCGTGCTGATCGAAACGACCGTCGCGCCGGGCACGACCGAGTTCGTCGCCTGGCCGATCATGAAGAAGGCGTTCGCCGCCCGCGGGATCGACTCGACTCCCCTGCTGAGCCACAGTTTCGAGCGTGTGATGCCCGGCCGGGAATACGTGTCGAGTATCCGCGACTTCTGGCGGGTCTGCTCCGGCTGCACCCCGGAAGCTTGCGACCGGGTCGTCAAATTCCTCAAGGAGGTGCTCAACACGGAGAAATTCCCGCTGACCGTGATGGACCGGCCCATCGAGTCCGAGACCACCAAGATCGTCGAGAACTCCTACCGGGCGACCATCCTGGCCTTCCTGAATGAGTGGAGCATTTTTGCCGAGCGCAACGGCGTCGATCTGATCAAGGTCATCAAAGCGATCAAGATGAGGCCGACGCACAGCAACATGATCTTCCCGGGTCCCGGCGTCGGCGGCTACTGCCTGCCGAAAGATGGCGGCCTGGGCTACTGGGCCTATAAGCACATCCTCGGCTTCGAGGACGGCGACAACGTCTTCAAGATCACTCCGATCGCCATCGACACAAACGACACTCGCGGCCTGCACGTGGCGGAACTCACGCGCGACGCCCTGCGGAACATGGGCCGGTACATCGCCGGCGCCCAGGTCCTCATCTGCGGCGCCAGCTACCGCCAGGATGTCGGCGACACTCGCTACAGCGGCAGCGAGATGGTCGTCCGTAAGCTCACGGAGATGGGCGCCGAGATGCGCATCCACGATCCGTACGTCGATCATTGGTACGAGCTGGAACAGCAGGACAGCTACCCGGCCCCGGGCCACTCTTGGTCGCGATTCTTCCGCAACCAGACCGGGCTGGTAAAAGCCGTGGTCGAGAAGGACCTGGCCAAGGTGATTCGCGGCGCCGAAGCCGTGATCCTGGCGGTCCCGCACGAGCCGTACCTGAAATTGGAGCCCGACGACGTGGTCAAATGGGCCGGCGCTCCGCTGGCGGTGATCGATTGTTTCGGAATCCTGTCCGACGACAAGATCCGCCGCTACTTCGAGCTCGGCTGCGAGGTCAAAGCCCTCGGCCGCGGCCACATCCAAAGAATCAAGAAGGAAGTAAAAGGCACCACATAGCATAGGCGTCCCGCCCATGAATCCCGAAGGGTGTCCACCGCGCACCGTCCGCGCGCGAAGCCCGAAGCACGATACCCGCAGGGCGGGAATTCCGAAGCACGAAATACGAAACTCGAAACAAGTTCGAAGCTCCAAAGGCAGAAACCTCAAACACGGATCGTTGACCCTTTGGACCATTCGCACTCCGTCCATTCGAGCCTGTTTCGGCCTCAACTTGGGTTCGTTTTGCACAATCAGCATCCGACTGGAATGCGGGGGTGCGGCCAATTGGGTTTGTTTTGCACAGAATCGCAGCGGGCAGGTGGCGGGCGTCACCCTGCCGGCCCCTGACCCCCGAACCCCGATCCCCGGGCGATTGGCTTTGTTTTCCACGCCCGCCAGGCCGCCACAAACACCATTACCCCTTTCCTCGCAGGCGTTTGTCACTCGCATCGGCCCCGGCCAATTGGCTTTGTTTCGCACGATCCTTGTAGGGGGGCTGCGCCCACCATCAACCCATCCGGCGGGCCAATTGGCTTTGTCCTGCACGTCCGGCTCCCGCTCGTAGTGACGCCGTAAGGCGTTATCTCCCTGCATCCCTGCGGATGAATTGTCGCCGGCCCGGCCCCGCGAATTGGGTTCGTTTTGCACAATCGACCGGCCAGCCCTGCCCATTCCCTGCCCGCCCGGGAATTGGCTTTGTTTTTCACGCCCGACAGACCGCCCCAAACGCCATAACCCATTTCCTCAAAAGCACTTGTCACTCGCATCGGCCCCGGCCAATTGGCTTTGTTTGGCACATTCGGCTCCCGTTTGTAGTGACGCCGCAAGGCGTTCTCCCTGTATCCCTGCGGATGCACTGTCGCCGTCCCGGCCTCGCGAATTGGGTTCGTTTTGCACGTTCCTCTTCCAAGCCGAGCCCCCCACACGACAACCGCCTTTGTCCACACACCCCAGTCCTCCCAAGTTTGGCTTCCTTTTGCGCAAATCGCCTTCGGCCGAGCGTGACGTCTCAAGTGTGAAGCTGGAAGTAGAACGGGTGCCACCGGCCTCTCTTGCCCGACATTTGGCACTCCAGAATTGAGACTCTCCACAAAGGAAACCACAGAAGCCCCATTTCATTCGTGGGATTGGTGCAATTCGTTGTTGACGACTCTCTCTGGCGGCCGTCACCACCGGTGGTCCGCCTTTGTACAATAGACGCTTCGCGCAGTCTATATGTTCCATAAATATCAACATTCCACCACGAATTGCACTGATCGCACGAATTGGATCACAGCCGAGAGAAACGCAAAAGGCGAAAGAAGGGGACGATCTCACCTCACGGAATTCTTGCGTCCTCTTTCGCTCTTTTCGCCAGACAATGTCCTCCATTTTGGAGGGTGCGTATCACGCACCGATTCTCTCTGTCTCGCGCGGCGACGCCGGGACGCAGAGACTCATTCGGCACCACCCTGGAAGCCGGAAGGACGACGCCAGACTCCTGCAATCCCGCTTCCGTCAAGTGTCGAGAGCTGACCCGACCCCGCCCGGTAGACCACGCCGAGATTCTTGACCGTCGGGGCGGTACCGCGTATGATGAAATGTAGGTCTATGTTGAGAGGCACCACAGGCTCTGACGATCGTGGAAGAGAATAGCATGATTGAGAACAAGCTGACGTTCGAAGAGCTCTCGAATATCCTCCGACCGTTCCTTCGCCTCGAACCAGCGGGTGTGATTCATCGGGCGTTGGAGAGTACCCTACGTATTCCTATTGAGTCGAGGGAGGACATTGTCTGTCAGAACCAGCTTCTCGTGACGTTCAAGGGATATCGTGTCGACATCCGCGGCCTGCACCTCTTTGAGGGGCGCGGGCTCTCGCTGCTCATGCAGTTCAAGGCTTCGGAGAAATGGTGGAACAGGCTGTTCTACGACCAGAATAGGACAATCGTTAATGACTTGAAGCGAATATGCCAAACCGAGATTGATGGCCTGACGTTCAAGTGCTTCAAGACTGTCGGGAGTTCACCCCTTGGTTTCACGTCTCTTGAAGGTCCATTTCATGTGGTCTTCTGGCATGATTCACGTGCATTGAATCGGGAATGGAAGCAAGGGCAAGACGTGTCCCCGTTGCTCATAGCTCCTGACACCCACGACGATAAGTGTTTCGTTGAATTCATGTTCAATCCTCTGGCGTATAGACGTGTGGGCGAGAAGACCCAGCTACGCGACGACTGGATAGAATACGCATTCGCCATATCGGAGAGGATTGACGCCGTAGTGCGGAGAATGCTTGGGAAAGAAAAGGCGTAATGGGAAGGGAGCAGGACATGAGCGAGCACCCGCTCATCGAGGCGGTATTCGAAAACGTTGAGGCCGTCATCGATGCCGCCATACAGGACGACGTGATTAAGAACATCCCTGTGGTCGGTACCGTCGCCAAGTTGCTGAAAGCCGCCGGGAATCTTCGGGACAAGATATTCGAGGCAAAGCTGGCGCGTTTCCTTCAGCCCCTTAACGAAACCACGCCAGAAGCGAGGGAGAAGATCAGGCAGAAGGCAGCGGCCAGCCCCGACGAGGCCAGAGAGGTTGGCGAGGCCGTGCTGCTTGTGGTCGAGAAGATCACGGCTTTAGATAAAGCCCAGATATTGGCGTACGTCTTCATCGCGTACACACAAGGACATATCGGGCCGACGGATTTCCTGCGACTATGCGACGCCATCGACCAGTCTTTCGTGTACGACTTGAAGGAATTCCTTGGTAAACGAAAGACTGGGCACGATACTAATGCAGCCTATATGAAGCATTTGTCACGTACAGGAATCACCTTCGCAGATCCAAGGAAAATATTCCGCACGCCGGAAGACCATTATTATGCTGTTCGCGTCTGGGCGAGCAGTTGAGTGATGCCTATTCAGAGGGAATGAAGTATTGCCGTTGACTGATGGATTTCCCGGGTAATTCCGGGGACAGCTTACGTATTTCGGTCGGGAATTGAGTATGGTGTCCCGAATGGCGGTCCGTTAAGCCGCATGGTGTCTGGCCTTCCATTGGGCACGGGTGATGTGGAGCGAAGGGTAGTCTTTGTGGTCTCGGCGAACGGCTCGTGGCTCTAATCGACCTGGGCGCTCCGGATTGAGGTGGCTGGCGATCTCGACGAGCGTGGCATGATAGATTCCCGGCACAGCCGCCAAGGGAGCATGACCCAAGGCGGGGCTGAAGCTGAGGATCGCACGGACGGCATGCACAAAGCTGATGCGTAAGGGGTCTTGCACCTGAGCCACGGTCGCAGCCTCCAGCATGAGGATGCGAACGATGTTCAGCGCGATCATGCGGGCGATGATCTCCTTGCGAATCCCGTCAGGACTCTGGCTTCGCAGCACATTGGCGTGAAGGAGAATCTTGAGTTCTCGGAACTGCGTCTCGATTCGCCATCGCCAGGCGTACAACTCGATGATCTGCTCGGCTGGATAGCGAACCGGGTCCAACAGAGATGTGATGAACCACACTGTTTGACGTCGGCCTCGAATCCGCAGAACCGCCTTGAGGAAACGCACGTCGATGTGCGTGGGCAGTGAAGGGTCCTTACGGCGGTGGAGCTTGCCGAGGTTCAGCCGACCGATGAAGTCCTCAGAACTGTACTGAAGGAGGCGTTTGACCCGGGCGATTTTGAGCCGATGATGCGCTCGGGTCAGGAATTCCAGGCCGTGATTCTTGTACTCCACATAAAGAGGAGCCCCGGCAAAACGCCGGTCGCCAAGCAGCAGATCGCCCTTGCGAAGCGATCCGAGGATGGACGACAGCAGGCTCCATTCGCTCTGGCGATAGGCGCCCAACGCGTAGTTCAGAATCGTCATGGTGCGGGCCAGCGACAGCGTCACCAGACGAGCCAACGGGTAGCGTCCGCGACCGTGGTGGCCCTTGTTGACTCCAAAGGCTTCGACCAGTTCCGGCGTGCGAACCATGGACACACACGAGCCATCGGCCAATACGACTCGATGGCCCTTCCAACAGTCGTACCCACTGGAATGCTGTTGGGCCTGTTGCGAGATCGTTCCAAACAGGCGGCTCCAAAACGACAGAGGCAACCTGCCTCGCGCTTCGGCCACACGCCGCCGGGAGGGACTTTGTCCTTTGAATTGAGGAAACCAACTGATGAAGGTATCCCACAGCACCTGCCAGCAGGCATTGAACGACTCCTCGGGCCAGATCGCCGAGAGGATCATATGCAGGACCGTCACGACAGGAGTGATCTTGCGTTTGCGAAAGCGGTAGCCGACCTCCCGACAGGTCTGCGCGATGAGCTCGTCGGAAACCACGTTGCGGATGGAATGCAGGACGGTACTCTGCAGCGACTCAGAAATCTTTGCAGTTGCTCGCACGCTTGTGCCGATGGTATCCTTACGCATAGTCAGGTCTCCTTACCGATAGCAGTAGTCGTCAATACAGCTATCGGCTACGGGAGACCTCTTTCTTTGATTTCCTTAACGGACCGCCATTCTATGGTGTCCCGAGATTCCTAAGAGGAGAATTGTCTATGCCTGAAGTAGAACTTCCGCTGCCCTGTGAGGCCTACGTCGGCGACGAAGCGTTTATTTTCGCAAGTTACGCGCACAAGGACGGCCCCTCAGTCTTCCCAGAAATCCGCTTCCTGCACGCCTGTGGCTACCGAATCTGGTACGACGAAGGTATTGATCCAGGCAATGAGTGGCCTGAGGAAATCGCCAAAGCAATCAGCAAAGCAGCCATATTCGTGGTGTTCATCTCTCCGAACGCCGTGGAGTCGAACAATGTGCGAAATGAAATCAACTTTGCCCTCAATGCTCATAAGCCGTTTCTGGCGATCTATGTGACCCCAACCGAGCTCCCGCCCGGACTGCAATTGCGGATGGGAGATATCCAAGCGGTGTTCCGATTTCAGATGACCCAGGATAGTTATCGCAGGAAACTGGAGAAGGTGCTACCAAAGAGCTGCGTCGCTTCGCTTGCCCTTTTCTGCGAATCCTTGTGGGAGTCTCTTCTCGACAAGCAAAGACCCGCCAGTTTCTTTTTTGGAGCGGCACACAATTCGGCAGAAGACAGACAAATGGTTGCAGCCTGGGACTTGCAGGCCGCCGCTGGACTTCTCTCATACTTTGCGGCATATCGGTTCTCTGTATCTTTGGAGCCTCCAGTCTTCTCTCCAGAGACAGTGGTGGGTAGGACTGTTGGGGTCAGACGCACGTTTGCGGAGGACTATATTGAAGCAATTCGTGCGCACTTGCGTGGGAAAAACGCCATCGTCTTCGGAACTGCCGATTATAATCCGGTAACGGAAGTGTTGTTGGGCGATCTACAGAATGTGAATTCCGAGCAATTATTCCAGACGTCGCCTTTCAGTTCCACATGTCCAGGAGTGGTATTTGCCTATCGTAAATGGCCCTATGATCGTATGCATAGAGCACACGCAGGAAGATTCTTCTGCCGTCAAGACAACTCCGCTGGTTGTGCACCGGTTGCTGGATTCCAGGTAGACGGAACCACCCGGCGGTTCGAACGGTCCTTGGCAAGCCAAGACATCGCGAGCAATGAGTTTCAGATTATGGCGCACTTGCTGTTTGCCAACAATCCCTACACTGCAGAAAACCCGAAAGACCATGTTGTGATCTTGGGAGGTCTTGACGGCGTGTCCACCTATGCGTTATCCGTGCTGCTTACCGGACAGCTTGGCGATCGAGAGGCAGCTAGCCCTGTCGTTCACGAAATTGCGAAGGGAATACGCAAATGGCAAGAATCCAGAGATAACTTCGTTGGTGTCGAAATGATCGTCTCCGCGCAGGTCAAGAATGCGCAGGCTTTGCTATTCGACGCCCAGCAGGTGAGCTGCTGCCAGATCATGCCGGACACTCTCCGCCTACTTCCCCGGGCACATTAGGCGCATTACCATGCGAAGGGGAGAAAGGCCGGAACGGGGGAGAACCTACGCATTTCACATTCACGACAAGGGATAGGAATTGGGGGACGCCATGGAAGTGCCGGTCAAAGGCGGTCGAGAGTAGCGCATGCAGGAGCCGCATGAGAAAGGGGTAGCGAACCATCTTGACACCGAGTCATGCTGTGCATGCGTGGAGACTCTTCGCACCGAAGACCGCCAGAACCCGAAGGTTTCCATTTCGGCCGATGCTCGCCAGGTGGATTTCAAATCCACAGGGCGGAGGGACCTTGGAATTGATGATAGGCAATCATCAAGCACAAATGGTAAATCGTACGTCATGGAGATCAGGGACAAACGGATTGCGATTCTTTCGCCGGTGGCGTGGCGGACGCCGCCCCGCGCGTATGGGGCGTGGGAGACGGTCGCGAGCAATATTGCCGAAGGGCTCGTCGCACGGGGGTGGAAGAACATCACCCTGTTCGCCACGAGCGATTCTGTGACCAAAGCCCGGCTCGTCAGCTTCATCGACCGGGGGTATGAGGAGGACAAGTCGCAGATCGGCCTGGTCTCGACGTGCCTGCACATCTGCAAGGCCCTGGAACACGCCGGCGAATTCGACCTGATCCACAATAACTTCGACTACCTGCCTCTGACGTACCTGCCGTTCATCAGGACGCCAATGCTCACGACCATCCACGGCTTCTCCCACCCGGATATCCTCCGCGTCTATCGCAACTTCAAGGACACGTACTACGTCTCGATCAGCGACGCCGACAGGGATTGGGAACTGCCGTACATCGCAACAGTGTATAACGGGATCGACCTGTCCAACCTGACGTTCCGAGACAAGCGCGGCGACAAGCTCCTCTTCCTGGGCCGGATTCACATGGACAAGGGGACGCACTTAGCCATTGACGTTGCCAAGCGCTGCGGCCGGGACCTGCTCATCTCGGGGATCGTTCAGGACCAGTCTTACTTCGACACTTTCGTCCGGCCCCACCTGAACGATTCGTCCATCCAATACCTCGGCCCCGCCGACCCGGGCCAGCGCGACGAATTGTTCCGGCAGGCCTATGCCACGCTCCACCTGAACACGATCCCGGAGCGGTTCGGGCTGGTCATGGCCGAATCGATGGCGGCCGGCGTGCCGGTGATCGCGATGGATCTCGGCTCCTGCCGCGAGGTCATCAAAGACAAGGAAACCGGCTTCCTTGTCAACACGGTCGATGAGGCCGTCGAGGCCGTCGCCAAGGTGGAGCAGTTAGATCGCAAGGCGTGCCGGCGGCGCGTGGAGGAGAACTTCTCCATCAGCCGCATGGCCGAACGATATGAAGCCGTGTACGAGGAAATCTTCCGCCGCGAAGCGATCAAAGGCCATGAGACACGCTCAAGCTGATGGAATCCAGGTCGGGTGGCAGCGTCAAGGGCGCAGCCCTTGGCGATGGCTTCCTTGTGGCGAGGGCGTCCCGCCCTTGCAGACGGGGGGTGGAAAGCAAGGCCAAGATGGCCTCGCCACGGATGAACCATCGCCAAGCTTCGCTTGACGCTGCCACCCGGAGTTCCGGAGATACGCAGAAGGTGCCAATATGAAGAAGAGGTTTGTCACACGATATGAGCGAAATCCGATCCTGACGCCGGATGACATTCCCTATCCGGTCCAGACCGTGCACAATGCAGGGGTGACGAAATACGACGGTCGGTACGTCATGCTCTTTCGCTCGCACCTGGACACCGGCCGGTCGGTTATCGGCCTGGCCGAGAGCGAGGACGGTTTTCATTTCGAAGCCTGGCCGGAGCCTTTCCTGACGCCGGGCAGGGAGCCGCCCTTCTCAGAGTACGAGGAATACGGCGTCGAGGACCCGCGCATCACGCTCCTCGAAGGCGCGTACTACATCACGTACAGCGCCTATTCCCGCCACGGCGTACGCATCGCCCTGGCTAGGACCCGCGACTTCCAGTCCGTCGAGCGCATCTCCCTGATCACCCAGGCCGATTATCGCAACACAGTCATCTTCCCGGAGAAGATCGGCGGCAGGTACCTCCGCCTCGACCGGCCGCACTCGGAGATCAGCCCCTGGTCCATCTGGATCACGTATTCGCCGGACCTGGTGCACTGGGGCGATTCCAAAGTGGTGATGAAGCCGGTGCAGTACCATTGGGACCAGATGAAGATCGGGCCCGGCGCCCCGCCGATCAAGACGAACAAGGGTTGGCTGAGCATCTATCACGGCGTCTTCCCCACGATGGACGGCGCGGTCTACCGCCTCGGCGTCGCTCTGCACCAGCTCGACGACCCCGCTCATATCCTTGGCGTCTGCGACCGCTGGATCCTGCAGCCGGAGGACCCCTGGGAGCTTGTCGGCTACGTCCACAACGTCGTCTTCACCTGCGGCGCCGTCCCCGAGGACGACGGCACGCTCAAGCTCTACTGGGGCGCCGCTGACAAAGTGATGTGCGCCGGCACCGCTGTCATCGAGGAGCTGGCCGAAGCCTGCCTGACCTGGTCCCGCCCACCCATGTGAGGGTACGAGAATCTCCAGCCTGTCTGTCCCTCGTGCTCGGGTTGATCGTCCTGCTGGCCCTGCGGGACCGGCGCCGTGCCGAGGTCTAGTAGACGCCGGAGTCACTGCCGGAACCCGGTCGGCCGCGAGATCATCGCTCCGTCGGGCGCGAGCGGCGTTTGCGGTCCATCAGGAGGGTCGTCTTGGCGTAGACCTCGGGCGGCAGGGCCTCTTCCAAGACTCTGCGCACCTCCTGCATGGGCGTGCGCTGAGTGGTGTGGGTGATGATGACGTGCTCGTTCTTCATGCACGACAGCAGGTGTGCAAGCTCGGTGACGTGCATGTGCCGGCCCGCCTCGGCCCGGCTGGCGTGCTCGTCCTCGTAAAACGTGCACTCGGCAATCAGGATCTTGCTGTTCGAGACGTACTGGAGCTGGCAGAAATCGACGTACTGCGTATCGCCGAGGTAACTGACGATGGGGACCTCCAGCGGATAATCGATCTCAATGCCCTGCTTCTTCAGCTCGACGATCTGCGGGCCGGTCAGGCCGGCGTATTCGGACCTGAGCTTCTTGCGCTTTTCGAGAACGCAGTAGCCGACGGAGCCGGGGGTGTGTTTCGTCGGGAAGGCCCTTGCGAAAAGATTGGGCTTGATCTGGTGCTCGTCGCCCGGCCGGACCCCCACGAGATTGGCCGGAATCCGGTTGCCGTCGAGGTGGCCCCAAGCGGCGAGGATCTCCCGCATCGCCGCGATGAGATTCGCCGGCGCTACGATCGTGCCCGGCGACATCCCGCTGAAGATCCGCTGCGAGAGGTAGTACGCGAAGCCTGCGGAGTGGTCCATGTGCCCGTGCGTCAGCAGCACGTGCTCGATCGAGATGAGCTGGTCCGGCGCCTTGCCAATATCGAAGCACACGTCGAGCTGGGGCACGCCGACCACCGTCTCCTCACCGGCAATCGAGTAGCCGAGGATGTCAAGATCGTCGATCTGAACGTGTGCCAGATTATGACTGGGCATTTGGATTTACCATTTCTCATTTACCATTTACGATTTACGAATTACGATTTGCCATCTGGAGGCGCTAGCGGCTCTGCCGTGCGCCAGCGCCAATCATAAATCGTAAATCGTGAATCGTAAATCGCAAAGTGCCTGACAAACGGGAACATCGGGGCCCGCATCCGGCTGATGCGGAATTGTTTGCGCTCGGGCAGCTTGACCGCCTGCGGGCAGCCGTGGCGGATTTCTCCATGCTGCTGACGAAGGGCTATGCGGACAAAAGCGCACTGACGCTCGTCGGCGACCGATTTTCCCTGACGCAACGCCAGCGGCTGGCTGTCATGCGAAACGCCTGCTCCGACCAGCAACTGCACTGGCGGCTTGAGCGCCGTGTGCCTGTCGAGGCGTTGGCCGGCCAGGCCATCGCCATCGACGGCTACAATCTGCTGATCACGATCGAGGCGGCCATGAGCGGCGGCCTGATCTTCAAAGGCCGCGACGGCTGTTTCCGCGACCTCGCCAGCATCCACGGCACTTACCGTAAAGTCGAAGAGACCATTCCCGCTATCAACCTCATCGGCAAATTCCTGATGCGGATTCGCGTCGCCGGCGCCCTGTGGCTTCTGGATAGCCCCGTCTCCAACAGCGGCCGGCTCAAGACCCTCTTCGGCCAACTGGCCTCCGAGCACGACTGGCCCTGGGAGATACGACTGACGATCAGCCCCGACGCCGAGCTGCGAAGAACGGACACGATCGTGGTCAGTACCGATAGCGCGGTCCTCGACGCCTGCCGGAAATGGACCAACCTCGCCGCCGAGATCATCACCAGGGAACTGCCTCAGACCACCGTCCTCGATATCGGCGCCAGTCCGCCGTAGGCTCGCGCGTCCTGTCTCTCTCCGCCAAAGCAAGTCAGGCTTATTCGCTCTCAAGACCCGTCTGAGTGGATTCCGCCAGGTTCCTCGCAACTTGTCTGACCTGCCAGGCTGCCCCGTTCAAAAGGACAAAGAGCAGCAGTGAGCAGACCGCCAGCGGCGTGACGTCCGGCGGGAAGATCAGGTCGCCCCGCCGCAATTCGTAGGCGAGGAGAAACAGGAAGGGATACGAAAGGAATCGCAGCACCCGGGGCACTTCGGTTTTCAGAATATTGGGATTGCGCCATGAGAACCCGGAGGCCGCCGGGATCGGGCGAGCTAAAGGGATGAGCCTGGGGACCCGACTCGCATATGCCCTGTATGCGTCGCCGAAGCGGTCTGTCATGAGGGATTCTTCCTGTCGCATCACAGGGATATATACCGAGAGCCACCACGGCACGAGCGCACACACGAGAATCCACGATCCGGACATGACCGCGATGGAGAGATCGACGAAGGCGTTGCCCAGGTAGAAGGGGTGGCGGACAAACCGGTACGGCCCCGAGGTCGTGACCTCCCGTTTCTGGTGCAGGCAGCCCTTTGCCCACAGGTGCATGGCGACCCCAGCCAGAAGGAACGGCAGTCCCCAGAGAATTGACGGTATACTCGTTTTGCCGACCGCCAGGGAAAAGATGATGAGATACCAGCGAATTCCGCCCCGGTCCCAGGGTACACGCATGGCCTGACTCCATTCTCTCGTCTATCGTCACCACGTGCAGCAACTTTCCGGGATTATAGCATGAGTCCACCGGCACATGCAAACCTGATGCGACAAGATTCCAGCCAATTCCAGCGGCCCGTGTGCAGGCCGGTCGGGAAACCCGGACACCGCAGGCTCATCGTCCTGGGGGCGCTACCTGGCGGCGAGTGTAGCCATGTAGTGGCCGAATATGACATTGCTCGCGATACAGAACAGGAAGAGCGCCGTGAACAACGGGCTCGTACTGGTTTTGGCCCTGAAATCGGCCTGCGACAAGACGTACGCCAGCGGGATCACCAGCACCTTGCTGAAGCGGATGACCACCCATATCTCATACTGGTTGATCACCACGGCCATGAGGAGCAGGGACAGCGAGATGGATAAGCCGGACCAGAACCGAAGGCGATAACTGTAGACGAAGGCAACGGCGGCGAGAAGGACCGTGGCGGATACCAATACTCCTTTTGCCATCTTGCTGATGCTGCCGGTAAGGAACGGGCCGACGATGCCGTCGCAGATCGGCAGCGCGCTTCTGGACGTAATCAGATGCTCGACGCCCCAGCGTGCGAACCACAAAGCGTCTTTGTGATAGAACGCGCCGCTGACGATCCATACGAACAATGGAACAGCGGCCAAAGGCAGGAGCAAACGCGACTCTCTGTGCCTGACAAACGCCGTGAGCATCAGCGGAGGGATAAGGAACCAGGTCGCCTTGTGAACCATCAGAGCCATCGCGGCACAGATCGCCAGCGCCGCCCACCGGCGTCTCTCGAACGAGAGCACACACAGCAAGAACAGGGCAATCGCCGTGATGTCGGCAATCGGATACGTGCTTTCCGTGAGGCCCACGAATGGATACACGGCGAATACCAGGGCTGTCTGAAAGGCATACCGAAGCCGCAGCTCAATGGCGGTCCTGTATACCGTGCCTATGGCGACAAGGTAGGAAACGCCGGATATGAGCCACATGATCGCGAGCGGAGGCAGCTTGTTGAGCGTCAGCGTGCGGGCCAACGCAATCAGGAACGGATATCCGGGAGGCCACCACGCGTCGTAGGGAGCAGACAGCTCCCAGCTTCTCTTCCAGTAACTCAGTACATCGCCGCGCATCATCTCCGAGTCCAGGCCCATCGTGAGGTACAGAAGGAACAACAGGTACATCAGGCCCGCTGCCGCAAGCAGCTCGATCTGCCTCAAGGGTCTTCGAGTCTCCTCGAAAGGAAGCGTTGCCGCGCTCATAATCCCCCCTGCGATTTCAGCCTTGAACCCCCCATATCAGCATCTCCATCGCTGACGGCAGAAAAGGTTAGCACACAAGGTCATGAAGCGGTACTCGTGCCTTATAAGGAAATTCCTGCACGCAGGGAAGTGGCGACCAGAGATATCACCCTCGCCGGGTCGCTATCTATCTGTGCTGCCGCGTCAGGGGCGGCGCGAAGACCCTCCAGTCACCTGACCGTGGAGATCAAGCGGTTTTGTGCAAATCTGATCCACGAGTCCCAATTTCAGGGCCTTCTCAGGTCCCAGGAAATAGGTCTCTTCGCTCTGGGCATGCAGCCAATCAGGCGGAATTCGAGCGTGGCGTTCCCAGAAGGCGATCAGGCGGTGATTGTCTGTCGTATTCTCGCCGAAATCGCCATCGTCCTTGTACAGCCCGACATGAAGCATGATCGAGGAAAACGGGTACGCATATCGCACGCCCGTGCCGGCCGCGAGGATCATCGCCCCCGCCGAATGGGTCCCCCCGACGGCGTGTGTGTTGACGGGCGCCTTGAGACTCTCCAGAACACTGATGATACTGAAAGCATCATCGATCCGCCCTCCTTCGGTGCGGATATAGAGGTCGATAGGACGGTTGCTGTCCTGAGCATCCAACAGCAGCAGGGCCCGGACGACTTTCTGCACTGAGGTCGCGTTGATGTCCGTCCCGAGGACGATCTTGCGGCGCTCCAGCAGACTCGCTTCGACGGGACTCGGGGAGAACTCAATCCCCGCGTCGACAAACAGGTCCATGACATCCTCCGGCTTGACCGCGGACCTCGGCAGGTTGAGCAGGAAGAACAGGCCCCCCAGGAGAACCAAAATGGGCACCAGCCGTCCAAGTGCTTGCTTCATTGTCGCGTCATCCGATCAAACACAGGGTCATTTCATTTCGCAGAAGATCGTAGCAGGGCATGCGGGGCAGGTCAAGGAGCGCTGTTTACATTCTGAATTGCAGCAGGCACGGCCCACGCGTTACCATAGTGGCGATATCGAAGCATTTGGATTATGGACCCGAATGGCACAGGAGCGATAAATGATCAGCCGCCATGCAGTTGTAATGATCCTTCTGAGCATCGTAAGCCTTTTCGTGCGGACCGCGACGGGCGATGAGTTCGTCGGTCCGCTGGCGGGGTGGGCGAATGTGAAAGCAGATTACGGCGCTGTCGGGGACGGGGTCGCGGATGATACGGCCGCGATGCAGAAGGCTCTGGATGATCTGCGGTCGGAGGATAGACGCAGTCACGTCCTGTACGTGCCGGCGGGCCGGTACCGCATCACCCGGACTCTGGAGCTGAGCAGACCATCACATGAGTCGTCGAAGGATGTCAGCATCATCGGCGAAGACCCATTCAGCACCGCGATCATCTGGGACGGCGAACAGAATGGGGTCATGTTTCTGTACAACGCGTGGTACTCCCGCGTCGGCCGGCTCGCGTTCGACGGCAAGGGCAAAGCGCTCACCGCGATCCGCCACGGACCAGCGTTCACCACGTACAACGAGTTCTCCGACATGATCTTTCGCGACGTTGGGTTCGGGATCGAGGCGGGGATGAAGGATGGGATCGCGGAGACCGCCGTCTGGCGAAGCCAGTTCCTGCGCTGCACGAAGGCGGGCGTCAGCATTCAGAATTTCAACTCGCTCGACTGGTTCATCTGGGATTGTCGCTTCGAGGACTGCGCCCTCGGCGTGACCGACAGCTTCGGGGCAGGCAATTTCCACGTCTATCGCAGCCTGTTCCGGCGCTCCACGCAGGCGGACATGAGCATCGGCAACACCTGCTACTTCTCCATTCGCGACAACACTTCGGTCGGCTCGAAGGCGTTCTTCACGGCCAGCCCGATGAGCGCGTGCAGCAACCTGACCATCGAGGGCAACACGATCATCGACTGCCAGGACACCGCTATCTCGATGCAGGACCTGGGCCCCCTGCTGCTTTTCGACAACGTCTTCGCCGGCCGCAAGAATCCTGCGGTGAAGGTCAACTCCCAGGCCGGCTTCGTATCCATCGGGAACACGTTCACGGCCGCAGACGCCGTGCAGGCGAAAGCCAATGCCATCAGCGTCGATAACAGAGTCGTTGATTACAGTGCTCTGCAAATCGCGGTCACAGAGCCGCCCGGCCCATTGCCGAAACGGGGACGGCCTGTCATCGAGCTTGCGAAGACCAGCACGGTCGCCGACATCCAGCAGGCAATCTCGAAAGCGTGCACAATGGCCAGCCAGCGGCCGATCATCCACTTACCCGCCGGCACGTACTCCATCAACGAGACCCTCGTGATCCCCGCTGGGTGTGACATGCAGATCGTCGGCGATGGCTGCGACACGGTCCTGCACTGGGCCGGACAAGCGAGAGGACCTGTGCTGCATCTTGCGGGCCCGTCGCGAGCGACTCTCCGCGAGTTCTTCATCGACGCGGCGAAAAATGCGGACGGCCTGCTGATCGACAATTGCGACCAGCCGGGCGGACGCATCTCCATGGACCAGGCCAATGTCACCGGCGCGCAAGAGGTGGGCCTGCTCGTGGACGGCGTCGAGAATGCCAGCGTCGATCTGTACAACATCAATCATGGCTCGTGCAAACTGGGCGTCAAAGTGGTTGGCGGTCCGGCGGCAAAATCCAGCACGGTACCTGCCGGGCGAGTCGTCATCTTCAGCGGCGCTTCGAGCAACAACGAGCTCAGCTACGCCGTCGAAAACGGCGGCCGATTGCTCGCGCGCGACATCTGGTACGAAAGCGGCCAATACCCCCGGTTCGTGCAATGTGACAGCTCCGGGTCCTTCACTCTCAACGGCGCCATGATCGCGACGGCGAGCAAGGAAGGAGTCCCCGCCCTCGAATTCAACGATTTCCGGGGCAACGTGACGTTCCTGACGAGCATCCTGCACAGCAACTCGCAGGCCGTCCCCATCGTCGTTCGAGGCCAGGGGACAAACACGAATCTGCTGCTGCTCGGCGTGCAACTGGGCATCGGCGACAACTATCTCACCAACAACTCGCCGCAAGCCCACGTCGCTCTGCTCGAATCCATGCAGTACACGCCAGGCGGCGGAGGCAAGCCCGTCCCCGACGCAGGCACAGCCGATCCCGATTTCATCCGCCGCATGCTCGCGCAAACACGAAATGCGCGTCCGCAACCGCTGGACCCCGTCGCGCCCAGGTTGACCGACGCACGCCTCTACCGCATCGGAGTCAGCAACGCCCAAATCGGCATCCATCTCCTGCCGTGACGCGACCGTGACCGACCCCGCCTGAATTCCCACTCTTCTCGTCGAGGTTCTCAGTCCTCTGCTCTACCGAAATCTGTGGATCCATTTCTTCTCCCCAATGGAGTTGATTCGCTCCTGAATACCCCCCGCGACCTTCACGCCGATGGCCGACCCGCATGCCTGGACCTGATTCACCGGCACACCGATCCGTCCGGGCCGAATGTTTGACATGAGCGACCGATATAGGCCGCGGGCCGGGGGAGGTCCGCTCGATGGAAGGGTTGGGCGTCATCCTCACTTGTAGACGCCAAGCAGATCGGCTAGCGACCGCGATAGCACTGTTTGATACCGTGCGTCCAGCTTTGCTTGCTTCGCCAAAGAGACGAACTCTTTCTCCGCAACGAGACGCCTTGAGTACGGGATCGCGGTGTAGAACGACTGCATGTCAAGAACGTCGTTTGGCTCAATGTTCCCGGTACTGACTTCGAGCCGCGCGGCCATTTCGGATTCGACCTTCAATGTCGGTACGTCCTCGACGAAGTTGGCGACCGCCTCAGGGCCAAGTGCTCTCATCTGCTCGATGGTGTGACCAAGGGTGTGAAGCACCTTGATCACGTCGTCTTGATGGTCTAGAAAGAGCCCCGCACAGTAGGCGCGGCGGCGAAGGTCTACCGAGTCGCCGGTGAGCAGGCTGCGGCGCGCTTCGATTCGCGCGACCAGTTCGGCTACGTCGGCCGCAAACCCCGCGTGCGAGGCTCGGCGTCGCGAGTCGTCCTGATTCTGCATGTAGTCGACATACTGAATACGGGGATCAATGTGGTCATTCAACCTGCGAATGCGTTCAGCGTCACTTGGGGACACGACCATTTCATCCATGGGCTCAAATGCCTGAAGAAAGCCAGGAGCAATTGCCCAGTTCACTGGCATGGCAGGCGGCTGCTCACCGAACAGCCGCAGCAGGGCGAGTTGCATCTCCACGAGCAGCCTACCGGCGCGGCTGCGATAGACATAGCCCCTGCTCAGCTTCGCTTGCGTTTGGGCAACAAGCCCACGACTCCGGGGGTCGTTTCGTTTTGAAGTCTCGAGGATGTGCGAAGCGGTGAGCGGGAAGATGACGCGGCGCTGCTCGACAGCAGCGGAGAGTTGCGAGTAGAGCTCGACAAGTGCGACGGATGTGATCTTTCCGGCCTCGACCCGGGCAAGTTCAATCCACTTGTTCTGATCGAGGAACACGACGTCCATACTGTGACACCCAACAATAGTTACACTGATCTGCATGGGATGCGGCGTTCCGATGTCCTGTCAGCATAACACGCCACTGGCCCGTATGGCGATGGCAGGCTAAGCCCTTTACCTGCCGCTGGTTGCGCTGTGTCTCGCGGATTATCACGGCGTCTTATGCGAATCGGCATAATAATCCTCCTTGCCTGTCCCAAAGCCCGTCTACCCGACTGCGCACGCCGGCCGGGCCACGCCTGTAGAAATAGGCGAACTGCTTGACCCGGTGACAACAGGCCTGATCCGTGCGATGGCTCTAAAGACGAGAGCGCGAGGCCGCGCGCCGTGGATGAGGCTCGCTCCCGCGTCCCCGGTGCCTTTCTCAGACCATCCGCCTTGTGCACTGTCAACATCGGATTCTCCCCTGGATATGGCCAAGACAATACCATTGCATGTCCAGCACGTCAACAGGGACGGCGAGAGAATCCGTATCTCGTATCTCTGTGGCCTCGGTGCTCTCGGTGGCCAACTGCATTCCGAGGTCCGGTGCGCGCGGAGCGTCCTCGGACTTCAAGCGGGGGGACTGGGCTTCACAGACGCCCCTTGTGCGTAGATGACCAGCCGAGCACGGCGCGGAGTTTCTGGCCGGGGTTGAATTTGAAGGCGCAGCCGTCGCGCCTTCTGTCCAGGTAGAAGCCGCCAAGGCCAGGCAGCGTGATCCCCTTTCCGCGTTTGAAGGTGTCGTACATCGTGTCCAGCACGGCATCCACCCAGACCTGGGCCTTGGCTTCACCAACCTTCATGCGCTTGGCAACTCGCCGCACAAACTCATCTTTGTTGATACGTTGGGCCATGATTATCGTTCTCCATCTGTGCTGGGCAAGGCCGGCCACCGGCAAGAAGCATGCCTTCTTGTGCCTCGCCTTCGCCTCGGCATTACGCCTATTCCTGAGACCTGCCATCCCCCTGTAACCACGTCGCTATTCCCTGATCCAGGTCTCGCAGGGTGTCTTCGAGAGAATCGTACTTGCCCTTGCTCTCCCACACCAGCCCACCTGCATCCAACGCCCTGGCGAACGACGGTAGATGTCCATCTCGTCCGATCTCGATCCATCCTCTTCTTCGGACCCAGTCCCACAGATGCGGATACCTATCCGCCATGCCAGAATGGTACATCGGTGTTGTTCCCTTCTTCATGCCCATGCGGCTGAACCTGTGACACATCAGCTTGAACTGATGATCTCTCGAAGTATCTCAAGGTCAACCTGTTCAAGAGAATCACAGATCAAGTCCGCGCCGGACAGCTCTTTGGCGGGGACGGTGTTCTTTACGGCGATGCACTTGGCGCCGGCGGACTTGGCGGCCTGCACGCCGCTGGGGGCGTCCTCGAAGACGACGCAGCGTGCGGCCTCGAGGCCCAGCCGCTGGATCGCGATGAGGAAGATTTGCGGGTCGGGCTTCTTCCTCGTGACATCGCTGCCGCTGACGTAAACCATCTTGCGATATGGCACCTTCACCGCGGTCAGGATCGCCTCCGACAGCTCCTGTGTCGCCGATGTCGCGATGGCCAGTCGGAAGTCCTTGCTCTCGAGGGCGTCCCGGATCAGTTTCGATACGCCGGGGAAGGCGGGCAGCCCCTCTTTGCGGACGGTCTCGACCAGGTACCGCTCGCGCAGCTCGGCGGCGGCATGGGCCTGCTCGTCCGTCAATTCCAAGCCGTGAAACCTGGCCCCCGCCTTGACATACGCCTCGGCCCCACGGCCGTACCCCGCGGCGAAATCCTCCGGCTTGACACCCCGAAGCCCGAACATGTCCGCCAGCACCCGGATGGTCACCCGAGCATTCAGCGGCTCCGTATCCGCGACCAGCCCGTCCACGTCGAAGATCAAACCGTACATTGCACCCATTTTTCTGCCCCGAAATCGGCCCCAAAGCGGGTCATCATAGCATTTCCCGCCTGATATTCCACCATCGCGTCAAAGTAGCCACCAGATCGGTAAACCGGCCCTCGATTCGCTCGTACTACGTCAGTAGCTTTCCAGCGGCGATCGCAGAGATGCGGAAAAACCGACGGCACAGCCGGAGCAAGGACGGGATTTCGTCATGAACAGGTACTTGTGCATCCACGGCCACTTTTACCAGCCGCCGCGGGAGAATCCCTGGCTGGAGGAGGTGGAACTGCAGGACGACGCCCATCCGTACCATGACTGGAACGAAAAGGTTACGGCAGAATGCTATCGGCGAAATGCCGCCTCCCGCATCCTCGCGCCGGACAAGAGAATCATCAACATCGTCAACAATTTCACGCACATCAGCTTCGATGTGGGGCCGACCCTGCTCTCGTGGCTCCAAAGGCACGCCGGCGACGTGTACGACAGCATTCTCCAGGCCGACAAAGAGAGCCTGCGCCGTTTTCCGGGCCACGGGGCCGCGATGGCTCAGGCATACAATCACACCATCATGCCTCTGGCCAACTCCAAGGATAAGCGGACGGAAACGATCTGGGGCATTCGTGATTTTGAGTTCCGCTTCGGCCGGCCGCCGGAAGGTATGTGGCTGCCGGAAACCGCTGTGGATACGGAGACGCTGGAGATTTATGCAGAGCATGGGATTCTATTCACGATTCTCGCCCCGCATCAGGCCAAGCGGATTCGCCGGATCGGCGAGAGCACTTGGAGAGATGTCAGAGCGGAGGACATGGACACGACCCAGCCGTATTTGTGCAAGCTTCCTTCCGGCAAGACAATCAGCCTGTTCTTCTATAACGCCGCGGCTGCCGGCGAGGTCATCAGCGGCCGCGTCCTCCAGAATGGAGAGGTCTTCGCCAGGCGGTTGTGCGACATCTTTCGCTACGTCGGCGACCTCCCGCAACTGGCCCACATCGCCACTGACGGGGAGACGTACGGGCATCACTTCCATTTTACGGACATGGCGCTTGCCTATTGCCTTCACTTCATACAGGCAAACTCCCTGGCGGCGCTGACTGCCTATGGCGAGTACCTCGCGCGATTCCCGCCGCAGCACGAGGTGGAGATCAGGGAGAACACGTCCTGGAGCTGCCCCCACGGGGTCGAGCGGTGGCGCAGCAACTGCGGCTGCCACTATGGGCGGTACCCCGCCGGCAAGCAACAATGGCGCCAGCCGCTGCGTCAGGCCATGGACTGGCTCCGCGATCAGCTTATTCCGCAATACGAGCAGAAGATGGGGGAGCTGGCGGCCGACCCCTGGAAGCTTCGAGACGACTATATCCAGGTCATCAACGACCGGTCTGCCGAGAACATACAACGGTTCATCTCCGCCGCCACGGACGGCCAACTCGCGTACGACCGGAAGGTGCGATTCCTGAAACTGCTGGAGATGCAGAGGCACGCCCTGCTGATGTACACGAGTTGCGGCTGGTTCTTCGACGACATCGCCGGAACGGAAGCGATACAGGTTCTCCAGTACGCCGCCAGAGCCATCCAGTTGGCCAAGGAATGCGGAGGCCCCGATCTGGAGGGCGGCTTCAAGCAGATTCTCGAGCAGGCCCCGGCCAATGCCTTTGGAATTCACAACGGCCGGGAAGTCTACGATCTGTTCGTCAAGCCTGCCAACGTCGATCTGAACCGCGTCGGCGCCCACGTGGCCGTCAGCTCGCTGTTCCGCGAATATCCCGAGGAGATCGACGTCTTCTGCTACACGGCGAAAATCGACGAGTACAAACGCACCCGCGGCGGGATTCAATCGCTCATCCTTGGCAGGGCCACAATCAAATCCAAGATCGTTCTGGAAACGCACCCGATTGACTTCGCCGTATTCCACTTCGGCGATCATAACCTGATCGGCGCGGTGAACGCCCGCCTCACCGATGAGGCGTTCGAAGCGGCCTATAGCAGGCTCAGGCAGGCCTTCTCCAAGGGCAATACGACGGAGATCGTCCGCCTGATGAACGTGTCGTTCAACGGCAACAGCTACTCCATCGTGCACCTGTTCAAGGATCAGCAGCGGCGCATCCTCTACAGGCTGCTCCGGCCCGCGTGGGACGAGATCGAGGCGTCGTTCCGCCAGACGTATCAGCACCACTACGCCGTCATGCAGATGATGAGAGGCATGGGAATCCCGCTGCCCAAGGTGCTCGCCGTACCCGTCGAGTACCTGCTGAACGAGGACCTGCGCAAGACCATCGGGCACCGCGATGCCAACCTCCAGAAGATCCGGGATGTCGCCGATCAGATCAAACAGTTCGGCCTCCAGCTCGACCAGAGTGTACTCAGCTTTGAGGCGGGCCAGCGGATCGCACGACTGATGCGAGAGTTGGAGACTTCGCCCGAAGACATGCACGCGCTGGTCGAGGCCAAACAGACCTGCGAGGCCCTTCTGGGGATCACCAAAGACGTCGATTTGCAGTCCGCCCAAAACATCCTTTTCTCGATCAGCAAGAGCACGTATCCAACCATGACCCGCAAGGCCGAATCCGGCGACGACGCCGCCAAGACCTGGCTCACCCACTTCTGCGACCTCGCCGAATGCGTTGGCATCGAAGTGCGATAACTCTGCACGGTATGGCGCGCTCATGACCGCCACATTTCAAGAATCATGAGGCATGGGATTGAAAAGTAAGTCAGCGACGTGGCGAGGCATAGGAAATGCAGCAGCCATTTCAATCGCGATTCCATCGTCACAATGCCGCTTTCCCGCGTGGCCTTCAAGACTTGACGTAAGGGGCCACCCCAGAGGGCACGACTCCACCCATTCATCAGCCAGCTCTGCCGATTGTCGCAAGAATACGATCTTTCAGCTTTTCTCGCAGGTCCTCGGGTGTTGTCCAGACAATGTGATTGTATTGGCGTGTATCAAAGTGGCATTCATCTATCTGGTCTTTGCGGCATGTCCAGATGACTGGCAGGCCCAGGCCCATCGCAAAACCCGCCTCAAAGTACACACCCTGGCGATGCCCGGTAACATCCGCGATCAGAAATCGGCTCCGTCGTATCTCCGCAACGATGTGGTCACAGATTTTCTCATTGAACTGTTTCATGTCGATCCGAAGGGGTTTGAACCCGGTGTCCTGTTCGATTTCCGTAATCCCCTGCGTGTATGCCGCGTCCAACTGACCATCGAACCACATCGCTACAAAAGCCTGCTTTGACTCTGCGTTGGGCCTGTCGAGTTCTTCCACTCTTGTCCACCCATCGGCCGTGACAGTCGTGTCGAAATAACCGCCCTTGTCGTCAAGCTCAACCAACCTCTGCCCCCGCAGGCTTTTCAAGAAGAACCCCATCTCGAGACCGTTCTTGCAGTATACGCGAGCACACTCCTCGTCCGGAACAACTCTAACGGCATGCCCAGGGCACTTTGATCGCTCGGCGATATGGCGGAGAATGGTATTCATCTTTTCCTGTACTCCTCGCGGACACTGGCTTAGTACCCTCGCTTCGAACTCAGAACGATCTGTCAGAAGCTTCGCGTCTATCCTGAGCCGCTTCTCGTGACCCCGCTTCTTGAGATCCCAATGATTACGAGCCAGGGCAGATAGCAGATAGAGGTGTTCTTTCACGAATTCGTCGGGCTGGGCGTCTTTGGCCACGTCCGTGATTTCGTACTCACCACAACGGGGACATTCCACACGATACTCCTGTCCAAGAGGAGTAATCGCGCCGAATTCTTTGCATTCGCTGTTACAAAGCTTACAGTTCGGCATAATCACCTCGTCTTATCACGCAACCAAGTCTCCCAGCCAGTAATCGGACACAATCACCCCAGTTAATTCTGGGCACTGAATAGCCGGGTAGAGACCACCTCACGACTATCCCGCCTGACTTAGCCGTCTGCTGCCATCAATGCTCGCTCTGCCGCTTCCGGCAATTCAATCGGTGCGAACATGGATGCGGGGTAGAGATAGCCGTCAGGCTCTGACTTGTCCTCATCGATGACGCGGAGCATATTGTGTGCCCCCGCTGCCGCATCCGGCAACGTGTGGTAGACTTTGCCCAGAATCAGGCTCGCAGGATTGCTTCCGTTATTGATGCAGATCACGAAACGACTCATGCGATCTTCAATCCTCCCTCCAGTCCTTGCAGGATCAGAAGGAATACACAGGCGTGCAGACCTTTCGGCTCGCTTTTCGGCGGCCTCGAATGCTCTCCTCGACTATCTTGAGTACATTGGCCGCATAGTAATGCGTTCCACACTCCCTGCACACACCCGCAGGCACATTCTCAATCAACACGTAGCCGCCTCTGACCTTACGATGGAGAGTCACGCGTCTTTCAATGATCGGCCCCCCACAATACTCACATGTCTCATTTTCCCAAAAGCTCATCTTTGGTATTCCTATTCTATCGGAGCGGTTTGTCTTCATACACGGTTATGACACGGACTTTGCCGGATATCGTGATGCGGCAGACGATCCCGATTGGCCGCCCGTCCATAGCGGAACCAGCAATCTCGTACTTCCCTTCACGCCTCCAACGTTTCCGAATCCTGCCGGTCAGAATGCCTTGCTCAACATCATAGATATCGAGGCCATCCTCACATGCTTCAACATAAGCATGCTCGGTAAGATAATACAGACCATTGCGAGCAAGTGCCTGAATCTGCTTGATTGTGCTCAAAAACAATTACCTTCCGATGGGTCGTCGCAAAACCGGACGCCTCACACACAACGCCGCATCGCGTTGCACTCAATTCCCAGATGTCCAGATACTCCTTCCTTACTGAATACATCATAGCACGCTGGGCCAGCGTAGTCAACAGAAGGAAATGGCGATTCTGTGACGACGATACACGCGAGCGGTCCGCAAATTGGCCTGGCGCCCGCTGCCTGTGCTCTGGGGCTCTCCGTGGCAAATCCAAGGTGGTAGACTAAAATGGCGAGCCACGGCGTTTCCACTATGACAGCCGGTTGTTGGAGTTTGGCGGTTTTGATGATTGAGGACAGGGTACTGGTCTGGCGGTTCAATCGCGGGGACGCGGCGGCGCTGCGCCGGATCTATGAGAAGTACCGCGATCCGCTGCTCAAGGTCGCTGCGGCCCTGCTCAACGACAGGAGCGACATCGAGGATGCGCTGCACGACGTGTTCGTGGACTTCGCGCAGATGACGGGCCGGTTCCGGCTCAAGGGCAGTCTCAAGGGCTACCTGTCGATCTGCGTCGCCAATCGTGCCCGCGACATGAACCGCGCGAGACAACGGCGCAGCGCGCGGGCGAAAAATGTTTCGCCCGCACCGGATGAGACGGCTTCAGGTCTTGCAGACTCAAACGGGCCGGAGCACGCGGTGATCAGCAGAGAGTTGACAGCAAAGCTCGACGCCGCGATGGCGGAACTGCCCGATGAGCAGCGGGAGATTATCGTCCTCCACCTGCAAGGCAAGCTACCCTTCCGGGAGATCGCCAGGCTTCGGGAGATCTCCATCAATACGGCGATGAGCCGGCACCGATATGGATTGGACAAACTGCGTTCGATCTTGAATGGCGAGTTGAACGATGAGCAAGTCAAAGAATACAGAACGTCTCGTAGAAAAGTACCTTGAGAACATGCATGTCCGGCATCGTGCCGAGATGGATCGCCGCATCGCCTGTGACTCGACCGAGGCGATGGAAAAGGTCCACCGGGCAAGGGCGGGCTCGGCACGCGCGGGAGTTGGGAGAATCATCATGATGCATAGGACAAGAAGAGTGGCGGCCATTCTCGCAGTGGCCGTAGTGTTGGCCGGTGCAATCGGCCTGGGTGGAGGGTCCGTGGCGTTCAGCCAGGCCGGACACGCCGTCAGCTCGACCCTGGCCCGCCTGAAAGAGATGATCGTGGAAATCAGAACGGGGCAAGTCAGGGAGCAACCGCCGCTCCCGGCTGCGTCCGACGAAACGCAGGAGCCGGCGCCGAATCCTGATCGCAGAGCAGTCATGTGCGTCGCCCGCTTCTTCAACATTCCTGCGAGCGAGCAGGCCGTGTGGCAGTCCCTCAAAGATCAGGGCGCCGAGTTGATCAAAGCATCCGCCGCTCCGGAAACGTACTATGCGACGCTCACCCGGGAACAGGCCGAACGCTTTGAAAATGCTCTGACCATCGGGCCCATCACATCGCCTCGCATCCTCGTGGGGGAGGGCAACGAAGGAATGATCGGCACTAATGTCTTCGCCCTGGCCTGGCTGCCCACAGTCTCGACCGACGGCACGCAAATCGAATCCAGCTTCTCCTTCCATGACGGTGAAAACGGCTTCGAGATCCCGAATGTCAGTGTCGAGGAAGGCGGAGTAATCCTGGTCCGGGTCAAGGGGATCGTCCCCACAGGCGAGGACATGCTGATCCTGCTGGCGGTCGGGCATCCGCAGGCTCAATGACCTGAGGGCAGGACGGCCGTCCCGCTACTATCGAAGGACGTCTGACAAGCCGGGTCTATCAGGCCCGGCTTTTTCACGCGCCCGCGGAGGCAACAATCCTGGCCAGCCGGTCTGGCAAGAAATATTCGCGCAGCGTAGACTAATCCACGATGGTTATTCGTGTAGTATGTGATTGACGGCGGATCCCGGGAGGTTTTCGAAGCCGCGATGGAAGACAGATGGCTGATCCTGCGGTTCAAGCGGGGCAGTACAGATGCCCTGTGCCGGATCTATGAGAAGTACGAGCGGGCGATGCTCGCCGTCGCGTTCGGGCTCTTGAATGACCACAGCGCTGCGGAGGACGTTGTGCACGACGTCTTTGTCGCATTCGCTCAATCGGCGCGGAGGCTCTCGTCGGCGGGCAGTCTGCGCAGCTACCTGACGACCTGCACGGCGAACCTCGCCCGGGACAGGTGCAGGGCGATCCGGCGACAGGCCCGGTGCCTGGATGGCGCGCAGGCAACGAGCCGGGACGCCCCATCACCGCTCGGTGAAGTGCTGCGCGACGAGCAATTACGGCGGTTAAGCGATGCGTTGTCGCAGTTGCCTTATGAGCAGAGGGAAATCGTAATTCTGCACCTCAAGGCCAACATGACCTTCGCGGCCATTGCCAGGGCACAGGGCGAGTCGATCAATACCGTCCAGAGCCGATACCGCTACGGAATCGAGAAGCTGCGGTCGATATTCAATGGGGAATTGGAGCGATGAAACCCGCAGAGCACATAAAGCGATTGCTCACGAAGCTCGATGTCGGGCCGAGCGCCGAAATGCACGACCGGACGCTGACCGATATGATGGCAGCGCACGTGAGACAGGTAGAGAGAAGACGGGGCTCGGGGCTGCCACCGCTATGGGCCTTGATCGCGAGGTATGCAGCGGCTGGGGTAGGAATTGCCGCCATTGTGCTCGGCATCGCGGTGGCCATGCTGGCGATTCGCGAGTCGGCGACACCGGTTTATGCCGTCGAGCAGACGGTCGAGGCCATTAAGAAGGTCCCTGTCGTCCATATCGTCGGCCGGGACTGGGACGACAGGCAGATCGAAATGTGGGTCAAAGTCAACCCGGAGACCGGCCTGATGGATTCCTGTCAAATCAATTACCTCGATGAGGACCGGTTCCTCGTCTCGACCCCCAGGAACACGTACGACTACGATGGGAAGACAAATACCGTGCGGATCAAGGACGGCCCGAGCGTCGCTTCCATCTTCTGCCTGGGCGATTTCTTTGGCGGAGTCGAGGACCTGGCCAAACAGCTCGACGGCAAGGTCACGTATTGCGGGGTCACCGATCCAGGCACGAAACGCAGCATGCTCGAATTGAAGATGAGTGCTCCCAACCTCGAGATCGTCTGCCTGATCGATTCGCGGACGAAACTGCCGATCAGCATCGATGTCACGCGGGGTGTGAGGTTCAACCGATACGATATCCTGAGGAACGCGACGCTGATCCGGTACGACGACGCGCCGCCGGAGGGGTTATTCGACTTCACTATTCCGGCGGGGGCGAATATCACCATTGAGACAACGCAGGACCCGCTCCAAAGCCTGCCGGCGAGCGTTCTGCGCCACTGCGGTGAGTTCCATCTCCGGACGACCGAGGAGACGGCCAAGCCCCTGGGTATCTGGGTGAATACCCGCTTGTTTTTCGTCAACGGGGATTTCACTCTGCGCACCGGCGGATTCATGGAAATTCGGAACGACTCGAACGAGGTCTGGAAGGGTGAAGTCGGCGTGGGCAACATGGACCCGCCGAATATGGCGATCTTTGATGCAGCCACTGGGAAGAAACAGCAGATCCGCCTCGTGCAGCATAGGCAGTCGCCGCCCGGCCGATTCAGAGTCTACTGGCAGCTCGATGAGCCTCTGCCGGCGGGGCAAACCCGCTACGGCATCTACTGGCAAAACGATGCCGTCGCGATGCAGCAGCGCCCAACCGATCACGCGTATTCGCTGGTCATGGACAATCGCTTCGGCTGCGAGGCTATCGAGAACTTTGTGCTCATCGTGCCGCCGGGGATCAGCATCCACGATGCCTCGACAGAATACGAATCACGAGAGGAGATCGAGGGCTACAGCATCTATATCTGGCAGCGCCACCTGCCCCAGCAGATGATTGTCAATGAGGTGCAGGTCCTGTTGTCGCCCGCCGGACCCACCGACGGACAGTGAGGATCTGCGGAATCATACCCATCCCGGCCGGATTGTGCGCTCAGTCCCCCGGTCTGCGGAAACGTGAGATATGCACCGCCTCAGAAGACTGACACACATGGCATGTAGTAAGGAGGTCTTGTCGTGAGAAAGCCACTGGTGATCGTATTGCCAATTGCAGTCATCGCCTGCCAATGGGCCATGGCGGATTCGCCGAAGCTGCCGTACGACGGCGTGGACGGGCTTATTGAGTTCGTCCACCGCGCCAGGCAGGCCATTGCTGTCGAACGCGTCTATCAAATCGAGACGAAGGAAGAGTTTATCCTCGGAAAAGATCAGGCTGCGAGATTGACGTTCAACGATCATCCTGCCGGTGTCGCGGAATTCCTGTTCGTCTACGACGGCAATGCCGTCCACGTCATCTACCGCTGCCGCGGCGACACGGAACGAGAGTACAATTCCACTTGGCTGGATCTGAACCGGCGGGAGGATTCCAGGGACATTTATGCCACCGGCGCGACAACCTATCTCAGGTGCGTGACCACCTGGGAGCCCAAGGACGGCAGAGCAACTGTGCGGTTCCAGACGGAGAAGCCCTCCGAACAGGAACAGCAGAAATTCCTGAAATCCCTGCAAGCGCAGGAGGAATACAAGAAGCACATGCAGGCGGTCCGCGAGCAGGCGATAGCCGTGCGGGAATGGGACCCTAATGAAAAGGTCGAGCCGTACACGATCACTATGGATGACCCGAACGATCCCAATATGGTCGAGTTGCGAACGAAGTACGGTTTGGAGGACCTCGTGCGCGGCGCGCGGGACGATTACGAGAAGCTCAAGCGCGTCACGGCGTGGGTGCAGAAGCAGTGGGAGCACAATGGCAATAACAGCCCATCCAAGTCCGATCCATTGACGATTCTCAGGGAAGTCTCTGAGGGCAAGAGATTCCGCTGTGTCGAGTACGCGATTGTCGTGACCGGCTGCACACGAGCGATGGGGATGTCCTCGCGTACGCTTGGCCTGATGCGGCCCGATGTCGAGACCGCGGAATCCGGCGCCGGCCACGTGGTTGCGGAAGTGTGGTTGCGGCAGCTCGGCAAGTGGGTCATGGTAGACGGCCAGTGGGGTGCAATCGCCGAGAGCAAAGGGGTGCCCCTCAACGCCGTGGAGCTTCAGGATGCCATCGCGCGAAAAGACCCCGGCCTGACCATCCGGTTCGTTTCACAAACCACCACAGCGGACCGCCAGGCGAATTACATCGAGTGGATCATCCCCTACCTCTATTATCTCAATTTCGGCTGCGACCAGCGATTCTACCGCAGCGCCGCCCAAAAACAGCCGGCGCAACGGTGCCTGATCATGCTCGTCCCCAAGGGCGCCAATAAACCCAAGGCATTCCAAAGGCACGCATCGTTCGGGGGCGCCACGTATATCTCGAATCCCAAGGCCTTCTATCCGCCGATGGATAAGGCGGTGACCACACAGCCCTACGAGTTCAATACGAGTGTCAAGGTCACGCTGGAGAAGAACAGCGAGATTCGCCTGGATTGTCCCGCGAACCCGTTTGGCGTGAATCGATATACGATTTACTACCACATCGATAAGAGCGGCATGGGATACGTCGGCATTTGCGCGATGTTCGCGGACGACAAATACGTCCCATGCGAGATCGCTGCTGCAAACTGCGACTGTATCCTGCTGCAGCCCCGGCACGCGCCCTACCTGGGCATCCTGACGTGGCAATTGAATGACGGCCGCTTGGATGTCGACTTCCGTACCTCGAACGATAGGGAACAGAACTATCGCACGTGCCGACAATACGTGACGGACGGCAAGAGGGTCTGCGAGCGGTATATCAACCGCCGGCTGGTCCTGCCCGATTCCATCGGCCGCCAGGCGGCAATCGAAGATGTCGATTTCCTCGTCGCGCAGCTCAAGGTGAAACATCCAAAACCATTTGCGAAGACCTCGGAGAAGGACTTCAATGAGGAGCTTGGGCGGCTCAAGGCAGCGATGCCCGAGCAGGTGCGGATTGCCGATCTGTCCCTGTCCGTGGCCGCACTGCTGGCGCTGGTGGGCGACGATCACACGGTGCACCGCGACTTCTCCGCCTTCGATGAGCACATCGCCGGCGACGGTAAGGTGTTTCCCGTGAAATTCCGATACAAGGACGACCGGATGAGCGTCGCCGCATGGTCGTCTGAGGTTTCGCCGTCGCGTATGAAGGCCGGGGACATTGTCGCAGGCGTGAATGGCCAGACCATGGAGTCGCTCCTGCGTCGGTACGGCCGGTACATGTCGCTCGAGACCGATCTGCAGAAATGGTGGACCCTGGAATGGGCCTTCGAAAAGTACCAGGTCCTCCTGGGCGACGCGCGCGACCAGTACACTGTGCAGATGCAGGACGACGAGGGTCGGACGTATTCGGAGACGTTGCCCGCCGTCAAACCCTGGCTGGCACAATACGAGAGCTCCAAGCCGCAGGCGCCCCGTTTCCACCACCAGTTCTATGAAGACGGTAAGGTGTGTCTCTTCAAACTGCAAACCTTCAACTGGGACCTGCGGGCGGAACTGGAGGCCAAGGCGAACGCCCTCGTGGATAAGATGAAGCAGAACGGGACCAAGATCGCTATTCTGGACCTGCGAGGCAACGGCGGCGGAAACTCAAACATGGGGGCCATGGTATTCACGAAACTGATGGACAAGCCGTATGGCGAGCTGCGCCCTGATCCCAATCACTCATGGCCCGTCAAATTGGCTCTCATCTGTGATCGCTCGACCTACTCCGCGGCGAGCTTCGAGGCCATGTTCTTCAAAGACTACAAGATGGGAATCGTCGCCGGCGAAGAGACTGGAGGCCGAGCGTCCTTCTTTGGCAACATCGAGAACGTCACCTTGCCGAACAGCCTGCTGGTGTGCGGGATCGCCACCGGCTATTTCCCCCGGCGGGCCGGCTACGATGACGGGCGGGGCGTTCTGCCCGATCTGCCTTTGGACGTCACGCTCGATGACGGCGTTCTCGCCGAGAAGATTTGCGCTTATATTCGCGGCCATGAGGCACCGGCGGCCAAGCGGCTTTGAGCGAGCTTGTCCGGATAAATCGACGGCCGCGGGTCGTTGGGTACCCGCGGCCGATACACTCCCTTGGCGAACCCCCCTTGGAAATTTCAGTGGATCGGTCCATCCGGGCCGTTTCCGGCCCGCCTCGGCGAGGCTGATCTGTGTCCCTATTTGACCTTCGATTGTCGCTGTGCTTCTTCCATCTTCTCCCGGATCACTTCCGCCGCACGGGTCGCCGCGTCCTTGCCCAGATCGATACACTTATAGATCCCCGTGTTGACACTCTTGGCGAACTGATCCGATCGGAACGTGGCGCCGAGCAGGTTCTTCTTCTGTGCAGCGGAGATCGATGTGCTCTCAGGAGCGGGCGCCAGACAATACACCGCGGTCGCGAAGCCGGCAAAGTACACGATCAGCATGAAAACGAACTTGGATCTCCAGCCCATTGGACAGAGTCCCCCCTTCCTTCTCACGATGATGAGCTTGGTGTTACGGCCCTTTGGTCTACGTAAACCTCTACCTAATACCTACAAAATGAAACGGCGTCGGCAAAATGATACGTGGCCAGCCGCAAAGACACGAGCCATGTCAGCAAAACAGGCGGACAGGAGGGTGGGAAGTTGGGAAGGCAGGAAGGTCGGCGGGCCGCACAGAATTCCCAACTTCTTACCTTCTCCCTTTCCGGGGGCGGACGGTCACAAGTTGGTGTCGAGTACGGCTAGCAGCGTGCCGCAGACGAGAGCCACGTCCTGCTCGGTCAGATGGTTGTGGAACGGCAGAGCGATCGTTCGGCCGCTTACGGACTCCGTGATGGGGAAATCGCCGCGCCGCAGGCCGTAGCGTTCTGCGATGAACGGCTGCAGGTGCACCGGCGGGAAGTAATTGCTCACCTGGATGCCCTGCCGGTTCATTTCCTGCAGGATAGCGTCCCGCTGGCGCTGCTGGAAGGCCTCGCGGAGACGGACTACGAAGACAAACCAACTCAGCTCGCATCCGACCCCCTCCGTCGGCACGATGAGTCGTTCCTCGCTGGCAAGCATCTCCTGATACCATTTGGCCACGCGCCGGCGCTTGGCCTTGATCTCTTCCAGACGCGACAACTGGGCGACACCGAGCGCGCAGTTGATGTCGCTGAGCCGGAAGTTGTATCCGAGCTGCTCGTGGGCCAGCCAGCCCCCTCCCTTGCTGCGGCCCTGATTGTGCAGCGACACGCAGGCGTCTGCCAAGTCGTCGTCGTCGGTCAGGATCATGCCCCCCTCGCCGGTGGTAATTTGCTTATTCGGGTAGAATCCGAAGACGCTCAGGGCGCCGAACGAGCCCGCTTTCCTGCCGTTCAGGGCTGAGCCCAGAGCCTCGCAGCTATCCTCGACGATGACCAGGCCGTGGCGCTCGGCGATTTCACAAATCCTATCTAAGTCCGCCGGGTTGCCGAAGACCTCCACCGGGAGAATGGCCTTCGTTCGGCTGGTGATTGCGGCCTCGATACGCTGCGGGTCGATGTTCAGGCTGGCCGGATCGATGTCGACGAGCACCGGCTTGGCACCAGTCGCCATAATGCACGTCGTCGAGGCAATGAACGTGAAGGGCGTCGTGATGACCTCATCGCCGGGACCGACGCCGAGGGCCAGCAGGCTCAGGAACAGGCCGCTTGTTCCGCTGTTGACCGCGACCGCCCGCCTGCGGCCGATGTACCCGGCAAGGGCCGATTCAAAGGCCGGCACCATCGGCCCCAGCGAGAGATTCGGGCTGCGCAGCACCTGCGTTACCTGCTCGATCTCCTTGTCTGTAATGTCCGGCCGAGACAACCAGATTCGCATCGCGATCCCCATCTCACAATTCAGCCAGTACCCTTCAAAGCCGCATTGTAAGCCCCTCCCTGTCCGAAGCAAACACATTTCACGCCTCTCGGAAGTCGTGTCGATCGACACCTGAGAGGGACTGGTTTATGGGACGCGTGGTGCGCCTGGGCCGTGTCCACTGGCGGCTGAGCGAGAATTCTTCCGGACCTGCTAAATGCCGACACCTCCGGAGCCGAAGAACAGTACGGCATGAATCTGTGAATACAGGAACACACGCATGGCAAAAGGCAGAAACGTACTGACAACCGGCGACGTGGCGAAGATCTGCAACGTCGCGCCGAGAACGGTATCCAAGTGGTTCGATTCCGGCCAGCTCCGCGGCTATCGCATCCCGGGCAGCAAGGACCGCCGCATCCCCGTCAACGAGCTGATCCGCTTCATGAAAGCCAACAACATGCCCACCGACGCCTTGCCCGTCGGGAAGATTCGTATCCTCATCGTCAGCGGGGAAAATGGGTCGAATCCTCCCATCGCCGATACCCTGGCCGCGCGAGGCGGATACGAGGTTCACAGCGTCTCCAACGGATTCGAGGCCGGCGCCGCCGTGCAGAGATTCTCGCCCCATGTTATGCTGGTCAACCTGCTGGCCAGAGATATCGACGCGCACGGCATCTGCCGCAGCATCCGCGCCAGCGAAGAATACAGCACGATCAAGATTCTCGCGCTGGCCAATCATTTGAGCCCCCAGGAGGTGACCGCCCTGATGCAAAAGGGCTTCGACGGCTACGTCTCCAACCCGTCCGATGCGGGCGAGATCATCAAGAAAGTTGAAGAGGCCACGGCGATCATCTATTGATCCCGCGAATCACCGTCGGCTGCTCCCTCTGCGGCACACGACGCCGGACACTCTGCGTCTTCAGTGTTCACAACGACGCAGATTTTCCTAGTTGACATTCCCGGAGTTCGCAGACACTATGCACGCAGATACGGGAGGCGGCTGTCAAGTCGCGTGCCAGGCGTCTCCAGTGCGATTCGCGCACGAACCGCCGGAATACACAGGCGGGGCACACGGCCAGGCCAAGAGGATGGATGGGAGGAGTTAGCAATGGATTGCTACGAACGAAAGATGATGAGGGCGTCCCTGGTGGCGTGGTGTGCAGTTCTGGCCCCTGCGATCTGCCTGGCAAGTCCCACCGCGATAACGATTCTGGAGCAGCAGCACCACATTTCAGGCTCGGTCTTGGGGCCGGAGGGTCCCATTTCCTACGATCTGAGCGCACAGGCGCCGATATCCAGAACTGTGGAGCCCGCCCCATTCTCATTTTCGTCGGCCTTTGCGGGGGACTTTCGCGTCGTGGTCAGTGCCAGCCCTTTCGACACAGAGGCATCTGCCCAGGCCGAATCGACGTACCGATTTACGCTGGGCTGTCCCACTCTCGGCCTTCATGTGCAGGGGCAAGGGGACTGCGTCGAGCAGAATGAGTCTATTGCACGGTACAGCCTGACGGATCTCACCACGTCCATCGAGCTTGCCGCCGAGCGGTTTGGCCCGCCCGACTCCTGTCCGGGTCTGGATGATACGCGCATGTGGCACGTGGATTCGCTCAGCAGCTTCCCCGTGCCTCTTGGCCACGAGTTCGAGCTTTCTCTATTCGCCTTTGCGGGACTGGGGGACGGTGCGAGAAGCGTCACTTTCGCTACCGACATTTTCTGCATCCCAGCCCCCGGTGCGATCCTGCTCGCCGGTTTGGGCGCCGGGCTCGTCAACGGACTGCATCGACGCAGGAGTCTGTGACGGTCAGTAATCCCTGTACTTCTTCAGCCACTGAGGCCAGTCCGTCGGCTGGACGCCGCCTCGCTTGGTCCAGGGACCGCTGATGTTGTATTCGCGGTGCCACTTGAGCGTCCAAAGCTCCTTGAGCCCGACGTGCCGCGCCGACCAGTCTGCAAAGGCGAGATTCGTCCAGCCGTTGTGCCGGTCGATGCAGAACTGGTTCATCTCGCCTGCGGTCCCCTTGTCGCCCCAGCCGAAGTCCCACGGTGTCGCCACCGGGACATCGACCTGTTGGGGCCAGGCGTCGTGCCAGGTGTTATCCCCAAAGACGGGGACCTGGTCGGGGTTCTCTTTGATGTTCTGTGTGCATTTCCAGAACCACTGTTTGAGCCGTCCGCCGCTGCGGTCCTGGAGCACATAGTCGGTCCAGTTGCTGGTGCCATAGCTGCCGGTCCAGTTCATTGTAGGCCCCTCGTCCGAAGCCGGATAACGATTGGCCATTGGGGGGTCCGGCACGCGCCATGCTTTGAACGTACCGGACTCCATCGTATTATCCAGCACGATGCGGGTGGCCGTGGGACAAAACCGCATTTTGTCGTCCTTGTAGTAGGGGCGCAAGGCATTCATCCACAAGCCATAGGTGTCCGGCCGGCCCGCATTCTGGGGGTGCTGGATGTAGCCCCAGCCTTCGTGGAAATACCCGCCGTTATCGTCGGTGTACAGCTTATATTGCAGTCCCCAGCTTCTGAGCCGGGCCACGCACGCGACGGACTGCGCCTGCTTCTTGACGTGGGCCAGGGCGGGCATGAGGATAGACATCAAAAGTGCGATGATCGCAATGACCACCAGCAACTCGATGAGAGTGAAACCCCTGTGCTTAGTCAGCATGACTCCCTTTCCGGTGATGTTGTCGCAGGATGACCCGATCTTCGGCGTTGATTGACCCCCTTTCATCCAGCAGCGGTCACAGTGGCAAGGCCGGCCGTGTCCGCCGCTACTTCGTCATCTTCTGCTGCATCATGTGCGATTGAAGCCGGATCAAGGTCTTGGCCGTCACGGTCCGGGCCGACAGGTCGCTGAGAATCACCCCGTATTTATCCTGCGAAACCGTCCAATACATCAGGATGACGTAAGGATCGTCGAGATTCGCCTGGTCACCGTAGTAGACCACTTCCTTGCCCTGGGCGACCAGACCGTCGCGGAATCTCCCCAGCCCGGACAGGACTTCAGCCTTGCAGGCCTTCTCGCCGCCCAGCGTGTACTTGAGGAACAGCTTGCCATCGTGGAAGATTTGCCTGTCGGCTGCGTCACGGCCGCCGAAAAAGGAGCCAATGAGGAATACGGCGAGTAGAATCACCGCCGCCGCGGCCACCCGACCGATTCGCAGATCGACGATGATGCTGACCGTATCCATGCGGTGCAGACTGAGCCGGGCAGGGATCTGATTCTTGATCCGTTCGGCCAGACCGGGTCTGGCACGGTCGATAATCCGCCCGGGCAGACCTCGGAGCAACTCCTCAATTCGCGTCTTTCCCATAACGGCCTCGCCTCAAACCGGTCTTACCCCTGCTGCTCCTCCATCACTTTTCTCAGGGCTCCGAGCGCCCTGTTCAGGCGGCTTTTCAGGGTTCCCTGCCGCACCCCGGCCGCATCCGCCGCCTCGGAGATCGTCAACTGATCCAGGTAGTGCAGCACAATGGCCTGCCGAAGCTTCTGCGGCAGCCGCGTCACCGCCTGGTAGAGCCGGGCCGATTCCTCCTGCCCGCTGGCCCCGTCCAGCCCGTTGGGACCGCCGTGGGGCCTCTCAAAATCGTCGCTGTCCAGGGCTTCCATCCCCCGATGCCTGCGCCAGTACAGCCGCGAGACATTCGCTGCAATGCGAAAGAGCCAGCCGTTCAGGGCCTTGCCATCCCGCAACTGGCCGATGTGATACCATGCCCGCATGAATGTCTCCTGCGTCAGGTCTTCACTGATCTGCCGATCATGGCCGACGGCCCGCATGAACAGGTAAATCCGTTCGTAGTAACCACTTACGAGCTCTTCCGCCGCCGTCCGGTCCCCCCGCCGGAGCCGGCGGGCAAGCAATTCCACGTTCATTTCCGGACCCGCGCCTCCCTGCTCGGCGATGGTCTTTTCACGGATCAGATGCGCGATGCCGTCGTTCTGTTCGGTTGCCCGGGCGTTTTTCTGCATGATCTCCACCCTGCTGGTCTACGGCCAGTATACCCGAAATGGCATCCCCGCTCAATAGAGAACATGCGGTTCAGCATTCCGGGGGGGGGGCACAATCGCCGTTCTCGGCGTAACCACAGCGAGGGATAGACCGGCCTCTACCGTGCCGGCGTCCTTGACTCACTCGTATTCAAGAATGTCGTCATCAAGGTGAAGTCACAGACCCATTGGTCAGGTAGTGCGTCCAGGAGAATGCGATAATCCCCACGTAGAGGAGGGATACCGCAAGGATCATGAGCCTCACGGAGTGTTTCGCCCATGAGAACTCCAGATGGCTCTTCATCTCCTCGAGAACCTCTCCGTATGGCTCCTCCCACCATCTTCGATGTGCTTCATTGCGCTTGTCACGCAGGTAGGTAATATAGAGAAACGCCAGGCCGAAGACCGCCATCAGACTAACGACCAATGCTTCCGCGCAATTACCCACGTCCGCGGCCAGTTGCGCCAGAGCAATAAGCCAGAGACTGTGAACAGTAAAGTGAAGAGCCATCACGCGGTGAGCGCTGAAGTCCGCATCGAAGTAGTGAGAACAGAGCTTTCCAGTCCTCAGGAGCATCCCGACGTCATCCTTGTTCTGGGGAGTATTCACATCTGGCTTGTCTTGTTGCCTTTCCATAATGCCTCCATTATGCTCAGCAGTACGCGCGTACAGAACAGTGACTGGGCTCACCTGCTTTATATCGCCTTCTCTGCGCTGACCAGCGCGTCCTTGTACTTGTCCACGGCTCGCTCAAATGCTCCCGCTGAACGTAACGCGTCCCCATCAGCCAACTCCCTCTCGGCCTCCGCGATCTTGCCCGCCTTTCCGCCCGAGGCGCGGGCTTGTTCAATGGCGTCTGCCGCAATTTGCCTGGCGGCACCGGCCAATTGGTCCATTAGTTGGTTACCTTGTCCAGCATCCAATAGCTTTTTGCGGACAGCTTCTTGCAGTTCGCCCACTGCCTTTTCAACATTTTGAACGGCTCCGCGATTGTTCGGCGGGGTTGTCGTGAGTTGATCACAAGCAGCCTTGGCATAGGCCATCGCGTCTCCCACATTGTCCGCCAGTGGCGTGTCCGGATTGGCTGTGAGGATGTCTTCAAGATCTTCGGTGACTTCTTCGATGATCTCCTCCGCCTGTGGTTCGAGGCACTCAGGGGGCATGGGGTCAGCCGACACCCACAGACCCGGGTTGTTCGCAACCATTTGCGGGATTACCGTTCGATAGGCATTACAATTCAACGGATTTGCCCCGAGCCGGACCGTGCAGAGGTGAGTCAGCCCAGCAAGAGGTCTTATGTCGGTGATCTGATTGTACTCGAGTTCGAGGTCAGAGAGATTCGTCAGGCACGACAGGGGACCAATGCTGACGATCTGATTCTCGTTCAAGCTGAGCCAGGTGAGATTCGTGAGGGCCGCCAACAGACCGATGTCACTGATCTGATTGCCCGACAGGTAGAGGAAGGTAAGATTTGTCAGGCCTGCCAGGAGACCGATGTCGCTGATGTGATTGTAGCCCAAATTGAGGTAGGTGAGACTCGTTAGGCGCGCCAGGGGACTGATGTCGCTGATTTGATTGCCCAAGAGGACGAGCTCCCTGAGATTCGTTAGGTTCGCCAGGGGACCGAGGTCGCTGATCTGATTGTTATACAGGACGAGGCCGCGGAGATTCACCAGGCTCGATAAGGGACTGACGTCGCTGATCTGATTCTCGGCCAACTGGAGAGAGGTGAGATTCGTTAGGCCCGCTAGGGGACCGAGGTCGCTGCTTTGATTGCCCGAGAGGACGAGGTCGCTGAGATTCGTTAGGTTCGCCAGGGGACCGAGATTGCTGATCTGATTGCCCGACAGGCGGAGCCAGGCAAGATTTGTCAGGCCCGCCAGGGGACTGAGGTCGCTGATCTGATTCTCCTCCAACCAGAGCTCGATGAGACTCGTTAGGGCCGCCAGGGGACCGATCTGGCTGATTTGATTATTGTGCAGGCGCAGCTTGGTGAGATTCGTTGCGTACTCAAGGCCCGTGAGATCAGTTATGCCCCTGTAACTTGCGTCAAGGCGCGAGAGCGCAAGCATATCCGCCACCGTGGGATCGGTCGCAATGCCCAAGGCCGCTTTCACCGCCGTCTTGAGATTCTCATCGGCGAAGTAGACGGGCTGGCTGGGAGGCATGCCATGGTAAACACGTATGCTTGCTCCGAGAGAGTACACGCGGTCGAGAGCACCGTGTGGCCAACTCCTTACGATCTCCGTCCCGTCGGCCGGGTCGTAAAAGTAGTGCGCGCCATCGTCATTTCCCCAAAAGACGATAAAGTGGAATCGTTCTTCCACTCCAAACTTCACGTGGGCGATCACAGGGTATCGCTGGGCCAACGCCGCGTCAATATCTGACATGTCAAACGGCGCGATACGCTCCAGAGCGGTGACTTTGCCGTCGGATACGAGTCGGACTCTGTCCCAATCCGCGATGCTTCCATCATCCGCGAAAACTCCCCCAAGGCTCATCAAGTCGTCGTTCAGCGCACAAGGGTTTGTTGGGACACCATAATAGCTGAGCACCATTGCCACCGAGGTAAGTGCACACCCGTACACGCTGATAGGCCCGTCACTTGGCCCCAGGAGCTTGTCGCCACAGTCGTACTGACTGAAAAACGGAACGTCGAGACTCACGCCGTAAACAAAGTTCGAGAGGAGTACAAGGGCAATAAATGCAGGAGCGATTTCCCTACGCATGGTCGGTCCTCCCCTGTCAATAGTATCCACAACCAATACCCGCGAGGTTCTTTGAATCGAGGCGTGTGTCGGTCATGGTGTGAGAACCTCGCACCAACTGATGTGAGTCTACCACGTATGTCTGCCGGCTGTCAATTGTGGCAGATACGTATTTTTGCAGCCCATGACCTCATTTCTGAGCAAACAACAGGGGTCGTCGGGAGAAAGAAGCATCCGCATCTTGCAGGACCTGCTCCTTATTGAACACCCATGATTTGTTTCAAGGTCCTGGCGTTGTTGAGGGCGTGGCCGCTGACGTCGTTATTGAAATAGGCGTAGACGGCGCGGACGTTCGCGACCTGGGATCTGAGCCAGTCGGCCCAGTCGTGGAGCATGTGGTCAGGATAGTTGCCTGCATAGCGGCCGCTGGTGCCGTGGAAGCGGACGTACGCCACGTGGCCGGTCACGAGCCGGGGCGGGGCCTTGTCGCCCATGTCGTGTACGCACAGCGCGACACCCCGCTTGTTCATCAGGTCGAACGTCTCCTGGTCGTACCAGCTCTTGTCGCGGAACTCGAATACGGCGAGGTCCCGTCTCGGCAGACTCGTGATGAACTCGTCGAGCCGCTCAAGATTCTTGTGCAGGCTCGGCGGCAGTTGGTAGAGCACAGGCCCGAGCCGATCCCCGAGCAGGTCCGCCAGGGCAAAGAAGCGGCCGACCTCCTCGACGGTGTTGTGCAGCTTCTTGATGTGCGTGATGTAGCGGTTGGCCTTGACGGCGAAGAGGAAATTAGCCGGCACCTTGTCGCGCCAGTTGATCATCGTCTGCTCTCGCGGCATGTGATAGAACGTGTTGTTGATCTCGACCGTATCGAAGTGCTGGGCATAGAATTCGAGCCAGTTCTCTTTGCGCATCTTCTCCGGGTAGAACCGGCCGATCCAGTGATCGTAATGCCAGCCCGATGTGCCGATCCGAATCTCAGTGGATTTACGATTTATCATTTACGATTTACGATTCACGACTTACCATTTGTCATCCGGACTCGCTGGCCGCTCTGTTGTGCGCCAGCGCCAATCATAAATCGTAATTCATAAATCGTAAATCTCAATGGATTTTGGACCGCAACAGTTCGGCAAATGGCTGGTGGCGATCGGGGCCGTGATCGCCGGGATCGGCCTGCTCGTTATGCTGCTCGGCAGATTCGGGCTGTTCCGCCTGCCAGGTGACTTCAGCTTCGGCGGCCGCAACTGGCGCGTCTACTTCCCCTTGGCCAGCAGCATCATTCTTTCCATCCTCCTGACGCTGATCCTCTGGTTGATTCACTATTTCTCCCGCCGCTGACAGGTGACGGCTGTTCCAGGTTGCGTCCCGGTCGGGTATAATCTGGCCCATGGCAAACGCGACACTCAGCGCGATCTTCAGCCAGATGGCCGATGTGATGGAGATCCTCGGCGAGGACCGGTTCCGCATCAACAGCTATCGTACGGTCGCCCGAGTCATCCAGGAAATGCCGACCGATGTCGAGGTCCTTCTCGAAACAGGCCGGCTCGCGGAGACCCCGGGCGTCGGCAAATCCTCGCTGGCCAAAATCGAGGAGTTCGTCAAGACCGGGGAGATCAAAGCCCACCGGGAGCTGCTGGCCAAGATTCCGCCGACCCTGCTGGACCTGCTGACGATTCCGGGCGTCGGGCCCAAGAGCGTCAAGACCCTGTATGACAACCTTCACATCAGCAGCATCGCGGAGCTGAAGAAGGCGATCAATGACGGCGTTGTCGAGACGCTGCCGGGCTTCGGGGAAAAGAAGGCCGCCGCCATCCTGCGGGGCATCGAATTTCTGGAGAAGGCTACCGGCCGCATCCGGCTCGACCAGGCGCTGATCGCCGCACACATTGTCACGGACTACCTTCGCCCACTGCCCGGCGTGGACAAAATCGAGACGGCCGGCTCCCTGCGCCGCTGGGCGGAGACCATCGGCGACGTCGATCTCCTTGTTTGTACAAGGGCATCGGGGCGTGTCGCGGGCTTCCAGCCCGCGATTCGAGGGCGGGACGCCCTCGACGCAAGAACGCCTCACGGCACCACTGCAAACGAGCAGACGGCTGAGCAGATCATCGAGTCGTTCACCGCGGCGCCGTTCGTCGAGCGGGTGCTGGCGGCCGGCGGGACCAAGGGCTCGGCCGTCATCCGCACCGAGACGACGCCGGTGCAGGTCGATGTCCGCGTCGTGCCGGCGGAGAGCTTCGGCGCCGCCATGCAATATTTCACCGGCTCCAAGGCCCACAACGTCCGCTTGCGGGAGATCGCCATCAAGGCCGGGCTCAAGCTCAACGAGTACGGCCTGTTCAAAGAGGACGATATGGTCGTCGGGGCGGTCGAGCACGAAATCTACGAGAAGCTCGGCCTGGATTTCATCCACCCGGTGCTGCGTGAGGACCGCGGCGAGATCGACGCCGCCAAGCGCCACGCCCTGCCCAAACTCGTCCGGCTGGAGGACATCCGAGGCGACTTCCACACGCACACCGTCGCCTCCGACGGCAGCAACACGATCGAGGAGATGGCCCAGGCCGCGAAAGAGCAAGGCTACGAATTCCTCGGCATCGCCGACCACTCGAAGTCCTCCGCCATCGCCAACGGCCAGTCGCCCCAGCGGCTCGCACAGCAGATCAAGGAAATTCACAGGATAAACGCAAAGCTCAAGGGTATTACGATCCTGGCCGGCACCGAGGTGGACATCCTCGCCGGCGGCAATCTCGATTTCGACAATGAGCTGCTGGCCGACCTCGATTTCGTCGTTGCGTCGATCCATTCGGCCCTCGGCAGCGCCCGCGAGCGGGTCACCACGCGCACGCTCAAGGCGATGGACAATCCCTACGTGACGTGCATCGGCCATCCGACCGGGCGGGTCATCGGCTATCGTGAGGCGATGGACCTGGACATGCCCGCGGTGATCGAGCACGCGGCCCAGACGGGCACGGCCCTCGAAGTCAACGCGGATCCCTCCCGCCTGGACCTGAAGGATGTCCACTGCAGGATGGCCGTCGAGGCGGGTGTCAAGCTGGTGATCGACACGGACGCCCACAGCACGGGCGGCCTGGGCCTGATGCCGTTCGGCGTCGCCACCGCCGCACGGGGCTGGGCCGCCAAGACCGACGTCCTCAACTCCTTCGGCCTCTCCAAGCTCAAAACCCTCCTCAAAGCCAAACGCCCGTGAGACAGCCAGCTCATTCACAATCGGTGCCAATCCGGACTTTGTAGCCGCGCCGGCAGATCGGTATACCGGTGTACATGACGGAGAGGACTCGCGCGGAGACGAATCTCGTTTTGGGTAACTCGAGTATGACGCAGCCAAGGGTCCCGTGCTGGCGCCGCTGCTATCATGGGGCCCCTATCTGTGGGCCGACGGAACGCGCCCCCGCCAGGGCGACGGCATGGTCTGGCTTTCCGAGAACCTGGGACCCGACGGCACGCATCCGAGCACCTCCGGCCGGCTGAAAGTCGCCCGGATGCTGCTGGAGTTCTTCAAGGCCGATCCCAACGCGAAACGGTGGTTCCTCAGAGAACCGACTCTCTGACCGCTGCGAAAACATTTTCAATAACCTCTTGACGGCGGCCAACGTAGTGTCTCTTATAGCGAGAATTTTGCAGAATGGAGAACAGGTTGGACGCTGGAAGGGGAATCTTCCTCGAATCGAGTAAGCCAGATTGCCCTTTGCAGAGGTCCGGCGGCGCCCCCCTGGTAGAGTGTGGCAGCAGGCACGAGCGATTCCTTGAGGCGTGTGACAACGGCCGATGTTGAAACGACTGTGTATCATCGATGGAAAAGTTGCGGAGAACGGCGCCAGTGATGCCCCGGTCTGGGTCTATACGGCCCCCGACGAGGCCGAGCGGAGGTATCTGATCGATCAAATGAAGATCGACGAACACACGCTCAACTCGGCCCTGGACCCCGATGAGTTGAGCCGTCTCGAGTTCGAGCCCGACCACGCCGCCATCATCTTCAAGCGGCCCAAGCACTACACCGCCCAGGACAATTTCCTCTTTCGGGTGATCTCCACCGGCGTTTTCCTCTTCAAAGACCGCCTGATCATCGTCCGGGCGGACGAGGCCCCGCTGTTCGAGGGCCGGCCGTTCATCAAGATCCAATCCATGCAGGACGTGTTGCTCAAGCTCATCTATCGAGCGATCTCCCATTTCGTCGAGCACCTGCGCGGCATCAACCTGATCTCCAGCGAGCTCGAGCAGCAGATCAACACGGCCATGGAGAACAAGTACCTTCTGAATCTGTTCACGCTGGAAAAGAGCCTCGTGTATTACCTCAGCGCCATCAACTCGAACGGCATGCTCATTGACAAGCTGAGGAACGCCGCGGCCAAGCTGGGACTGAGCCCGGAAAACGTCGAATTCCTCGACGATATCCTGATCGAGAACAACCAATGCCGCGGCCAGACGGAGATCTACTCCCAGGTGCTGTCCAGCCTCATGGACGCCCGCGCCTCGATCATCAGCAACAACCTCAACGTGCGGATCAAGGCGCTGACGATCATCACTATCGGCATCATGCTGCCGACGCTGATCGTCAGCATCTTCTCAATGAACGTCACGATTCCTCTGGAGAGCTATGAGCACGCATTCTGGGTCATCGCTGCTCTGGCGGTCGGCTCCGCCGCCATCGTCGCCATCCTCTGGCGCCGTTTCCACTGGTAGCCCTGTCGAGGGGTGTGCTCGTCGGCATGCCGAGGCAGGGCCGGCAGAAGAACTAATCCACAATCAGCACGCGCTTCAGATTCATCACGTCCCTGTACGTGACGACGCCGACGATCCGGTTGTTCTCGTCGGTCAGCGGGATCGCGCGAAAGCCGTAGTGCTTGAACATCTCCGAAGCCTCGTACAGCGTGCTCGTCGCGTCCAGGCTCTTGACCCGCTTGTTCATGATATCGCCCAGGCGGTCGTCCGGACTGGCCTTCAACAGCTCCCGCAGATCGACGATGCCCAGCAGCGTGTCGACGGCGTCCACGACATAGATGTACATGATCACGTCCTTGTCGGCGGCCACCGTACGCAAATGGTCGATCACTTCCTGAACCGGCGTCTCGGGCGGGAATTTGATGAACTTCGATGTGGCGAAATCGATATTCTTCTGCTCCTTGTCCTCCAGGATCAGTTGGACCTGCTGAGTCTTCTTCGCATCCATCAGCTTCATGATGTCGTTCGCATCGGCCACAGGCAGAATGGCCAGGACGTCCGCCGCCTGGACCGGTGTCATCTGGTTGAGCAGCTCGGCCACCTTCTCCTTCTTCAAGGAGGAGATGAGGTCCCTCTGGACCCGAGGCTCGATCTCTTCGAGGGTGTCGGAGGCGTGGTCGCTTTCCAGTTGTTTGAAGATGGCCACCCGCTGCTCGTGGTCGAGTTGTTCCAGGATGTCGGCCATGTCCACCGGGGGTACGTCGGACAGCTTCTCCTTGAGGACCTTGAGCTTCACGTCCCCGGCGAAACTACTGATCTGCTCGGGCAGATGCTCGATGTACATCCAGGGAATGACGTCGTCGCGGATCCGGCTGGCCAGGCTGGAGATGAAGTTCGCCACCTGCTTGAGCCCGATCCGCCGGAGCAGGCCGTAGCGGCTCGAATCGATGCCGCTGACGTAGAGCTTGTGGTTGCGCTGAACGAGTTGAATATCGTACACGACCTCGACCTCATTGCCCTCCAGGTCGAGCACCTTCTTGTCGAGGACGTGATCCCGCAAAAGGACCATATTCGCGGCGGGCTTGCCTTCGTAGGGCTCGAGCGACTCGATGTCCAGCGCAATGACGTCGTCCATTGCGGCGACCTTGGCCCAGGGGACCAGCAGGGATGGGTAGCCAAAGGAACGCTGGACGACGATGCAGGTCACCTCGGCGGCCTTGTCGCCGTCCACGATGATCATGTCGGAGAGCCGGCCGATTTTCCGGCCCCTCAGAACGACCTTTCTTCCGATGATCTCGCTGAGGAAGAAGACGGCCTCGGGCTTCGGAGGCGCCTTGGCTGGGTCAGTCATCATGCGACATCACTTTCCACGAACCGTAAGAATGAATTTGTACAGCAGCAGAAGCACGAGAAAGATCAAATACAGTCTCAACATGAGCAGCGCGAACGCGGTGCTTTTGTTCACGGCCAGGCGAGGGTGCGCGTACTTCCTGTTGATTGCGGTAACCGTGGCGGCCTGCTTCCCGAGGAACAGCCGAAATCGCCGACCGAAGATTTTCAATCGCGGTCGCATAACCCCTCGATCAATGAGCCTTGAATACCGGTGCTCTCATACATCCACTCTCACGACGCCGCCGACCCAAACAGACCTGGAAACAGGGTGCTGATCGCATAGAGCGTCGACAGGATAATGATCCCGATGACGATGGTGGTGCTCACCACATTCTGCCAAAGCGTATTCCTGAGTTTGCCCATCGTCTTCTCATCGTTGAGCAGCAATATTAGAAATACGAGCGCCGCCGGCAGGAGGGTCACGGCAATGACCTGGACAAACAGCGTGATCAGGACCAGTGGAGCGCCGGGAATGAGAACAACGATGCCGGCCGAAATCAGGAGGAAGAAGTACACCCCGTAGAACCACGGCGCCTCCTTAATCCTGCTGTTCAGCGAGTGGGCCCAGCCGAAGACTTCGCCCACCGCCCAGGAGCTTGCCAGAGAGATGCAGATCGCGCCAAGAAGCCCCGCATCGAAAAGGCCGATGGCCACGAATGTGCCCACGGTCTCGCTGGTCTTCATCAGCTCCTTGGCCGCCTGCGCCGCGCTGTCAATCTGCTGACCCTTCAGCACGGTCCCTGTGACGACGATGATGAAGACGGCGACCAGCACGGTGAAGAAGGCGCCGGCCGCCGTATCGAGCTTGCCCCAGAGGATGTCTTTCTCCTGGAGGCTCTTGTCCACCACGGCGCTCTGTTGGAAGAAGACCATCCAAGGCGCAATAGTGGTCCCAATGTTGGCCATCAGAAAGAAGAAGATCTGGTTGTTGAATCCGCCGGGCAAGTTCGGAATGATCCCCTGCCGGACGATCTCGGAGACAGGCGGCCTCACCAGAAACGCACAGGGGATGTAGATCAGGTTGATCGCACAGAACAGCAACGCGACTTTCTCCCAAGTCCAGTACCGGCCGCGCACCACCATGAAGCCCATCAGCAGACACACCGCAAGCACCGTCAGGACTGGCGGGATATGGAAGATGCTCAGGGCTGTGGTCATCCCGATGAATTCGGTGATCAGCGTCAGCCAGTCCACGAGGAACAAATCCGAGAGAGAAAACCACCCCCAAAATGACCCAAACCCGTCAAAAATAGCTTCGGCATGGCCCCGCTTTGTCACTGCCCCCAGGCGGACGGTCATCTCCTGCACGTAATAGGCGACCGGACCCAGCAGGACCAGGAACCAAAGCAGATTGTATCCGTAGGTCGCCCCTGTGACGCTGTACGTCGTGATTCCGCCCGCATCATTGTCGGCGATCATGACGATGATGCCGGGCCCGGAGATCAGCAGAAACAGAAAGATCGCCTTGACGGTTCTCCGGTATGCATAGAACAATTTCGCAAAGAAATTCATGGCGACTCTGTTACCTCAGGACAACGGAGCTAAAGCAATATGCCCAGATTCTTAGGAGCCGGCGAACGTTCACGCCTGGCCCGCTTGATGCCAGTCCCACATCAGAATACACCTCGACCGATCTACCCGCAATGGGATAGGGACTTTGTGAAGAGAGAAACGACTGCTCCTTTTGCCTACTCGCTACCGAGTCTGGTGCTGACAACAACTCGCGACCCGATAGGATATGATGACGCGCGGCTGATCCCGTATTCGGCTGAGCGAATCAGGAGCTACCGATGCAGGTGCGCAAAATCGTGCTGACGGGCCGGCCGGGCTGCGGCAAGACGACGGCAGTGATGACGATCGTCAGGGTCCTCAGTACGGCCGGGATTGCCGGCTTCTACACCGAGGAGATTTGCGAGCGGGGCCGGCGAGAGGGTTTTCGCTGGCATCGGCTGGACGGCCGAACGGGGGTGCTGGCCCATATCGGTATCAAAAGCCGGTACCGCGTGGGCAAGTACGGCGTCGATATCGAGAGCTTCGACAAGGAGGCGGTCCCCGTGCTCGATCCCGACGCCGTCGGGGTCGATCTGTTCGTCATCGACGAGATCGGCAGGATGGAGTGCTTCTCAGAGCGGTTCGTCGAGGCCGTCCGCCGACTGCTCGATTGCGACAAGTATGTCCTGGCCACCGTCGCTCTCAAGGGCGACGGACTCATCCGCGAGGTCAAGAGCCACCCTGGCATCGAGCTGCTGCATTTGACCACAGAAAACCGCAACGAAATCACGCGACAGATAGCAGGCAAGCTGGCAGCCTCCATGAGATGAAGGCACTCGATGCCAAGCCGCTTCTTGCGGATTTTCGCCTTTCCTCTTGCGAATTTGTCCGCCAAATGATGCAATAGCCGGAACGAGAGAATCGCAAGGAGTTGCTGGTGGACCTTGATGAATGTCGCAGAGCTGGGCTGATGTGATCGCAGAGCGGATTGCCGGTGCGAATCCGCTTGCCAAGGGCATGTTCCTGTTCCTCGGTGCCGCCGACACAGGAAAGACGACCCTGTTGAATGCACTGGCCAACCGGCTGGCGCAGAATCAGCCGGTCGCTCTGGTCGATGCGGATGTCGGCCAGTCGCATATCGGCCCGCCGACGACGGTCGGCTGGACGGTCCTCGACAAGGGAGGGCGGATCGAGCCGGAGACAGGCGCCGATCTTCAGGCCCGGGGCATTGCCTTCGTCGGCGATATCACGCCGGTAGGTCATCTGCTCCAGTTGACCGCCGCCATCGCACTATGTGTCGAGCAGGCATCGCATGCGGCCGACGTGCTGCTCATCGACACTCCCGGCCTTGTGACCGGGGGCGCGGCCTGCTCACTCTGGTGGACGGTCCAGCGGCTGCTGCGGCCTCAACGCATCATCACCGTGCAGCGGGAGAATGAGATGAGCGATCTGTTGCGAGGTCTGCATGCCGGCCTATCGGCTATCGAGATGGTCAAGGCGCCCCCGCAGCTTCGTCGCAAGTCGCCCGAAGTGAGGCAGGAGCATCGCCGCAGGCTCTTCGAGAGTTATTTCCAGAATGCGGCCGCCCACACGCTCGACTTCAGCAGCCTGGCCGTACAGACGACAAATCGCGCGACGGCCGAAAACACGGTCGGCCGTCTCGTCGGCCTGTCCGACATAACGGGACAGGACATCGCGGTCGGCGCCATCGAGCACTGGCGGCAGGAGAAATCCAGAGGCACGATACGCGCCCCGCAATTCGATGTGCAGCGAGTGCGTTGCCTGACGATCGGCGACGCGAGAATCGACACACCCTGGAGTTGGAGTTGAACGGACATGGAGACCGCCCTGAAGCATCGCAACTTGATCGAGCTGTTCAACCGGTCGCTGGCGGCCGTGACACCCCTCGACAAGACCTGCGTCGAGATCATACGCCCGGACCGCCACGAGACGATGACCTTCCGCCAGTTAAAGGAACGGGCGGAGGCCTTTGCGACATGGCTGCTGCACGAGTCGGGCCTGGGTCGCGGCGACAAGGTTGCCCTTGTCAGCAAGAACCGTATCGACTGGGACGTCGCGCTGTGGGGCACGATCCTCGCCGGCATGATCCCGGTCCTGATCGACCCCGAGCGTGGGCCGCAGGGCGTGATCTCGCATCTGCTGTCCACAGACGCCCGCGGCATGGTCATGGCGGACGACTACGAGCATGAGGACGCCCGATATGAGCTGAGCCAGTTCGCCGAGGCCCACAAGCTCCGCATGGTGACAATGACGGATCAGCCGCTCTGCACGACCAAAGTACCGGACGCCGCCGCCCTTGCAGGCATCGAGCAGCAGGTCAATCCGGAAGATACCGCCATAATCCTGTGCACCTCCGGCACGACGGGCGACCCGCGCGAGGTGGAGCTGACCCATGCAAACTTCGTCGCGAACGTGCAAGGATCGGTGCGAAAGGTCGATATCGGGCCCCACGACATTCTCGGCCACATCCTGCCGCCGCACCACTCCTTCGGCCTGACCGTCGGCAAGTTCCTGGCCTTAGCCGCCGGAGCGACTAACATCTACACGAATAAATATCGCGAGGTCCCCGAGCTGATCCGCGACAGGCACGTCACCATCTTCATCGCCATCCCGGCGCTCTACACCACGTTGGCCAAGAAGATCGAGGACGGCATCAACAAACAGAAAAAGGAGAAGCGAATCATCGCCCTGCTCGACCGCTTTGCCCCGCGCTACCTCGGCCGCAAGATTCGTGAAAGACAGGGCTGGTCGCAGGTCCGCTTCTTCCTGTCCGGCGCCGCCCCGATGCCCCGCTGGGTCCTGGAAGTCCTGTGGAAGCGGGGTTTCAAGATGTACGAAGGCTACGGCACGACGGAGAACTCGCCGGTCTACGGATTCAACGACCGGCTGGAGAGGCTCGGCTCCGTCGGCAAACCCATCGACACGCTCGTGGTCAAGATCGTCGACGAGGACAATCGCACGCTGCCGCCGCGTCAGCGAGGCGAGATCTGTCTCGGCGGGCCCTGTATTATGAAGGGCTACTATAAGAACCCGAAGGCCACCCAGGCCGCACTCGACACCGATGAGCAAGGCGTCCGCTGGCTGCACACGGGCGACCTCGGCTACCTCGACGAAGAGGGCAACCTCTACATCACCGGCCGCAAGAAGTACCTCATCATCCTGCCCGGCGGCAAGAACGTGAACCCCGAGCGGGTCGAGGCGGCCATCTCCGAGGCCCAATTCGTCAAGGAGGTGCTCGTAGTCCCGACGCGACGGCTGGAGGCCAACGGCATCATGGAGGAGTCCGTGCGAGCCTTGGTAGTCCCCGCGTGGGAGCTCCTGGAGACCCATACCGGCCGCAAACAGCGAGAGCTGCTCGCAGAGCCGCAATTGGTCAAGGGCCTGCTCTGGGAGAGCATCCGCGACTGCCAACAGAAGAATAAGCAGCTCTCCGGTTTCGAGAAGATCGCCGCACACCACCTGGAGATCCACCCCGGCGAGTTCGTCAAAACCTCCACCGGCAAGATCAAGCGCGAGCACTACATCAACCTGGAGCACCTGGAGGCCAAGCACACCCCCGTGGCCGAGTACATGGCCTCGCAAACCGCCCGGACCAGCGCGTGACGATTTGTGATTTACTATTTACGATTTACGATTTATGATTGCGTCTGCGATGGACGCAACAAATGGTAAATCGTAAATGGTAAATCGAGAATCGAAAGGGAGGACTAAAGAATGTCACCACTGCGCAAACCTACCGAACGATCTTCAAGCCACCCGTCCCTGAGTCGCCGCGGTTTCATGGCCGCTACAGGGGCCGCCGCCGTGTCGTTCGCCGTGATCAAGCCGGAGCTTGTCCGGGGCACCGCCGCCAACTCCAAGATCAGCCTTGGCCTGGTCGGCTGCGGCGGACGCGGAACCTGGATCGCCAAGCTCTTCCGGGACAACGGCGGATACAACGTCACCGCTGTCGCCGATTACTTCCAGGACCGCGCCGACAACGCCGGCAATGAGCTCGGAGTCCCCCAGGCCAATCGGTTCACGGGGCTCAAGGGGTATCTGAAGGTGCTGGAGAAGGTCGATGCCGTGGCACTGGAGACCGCCCCGTACTTCCGCCCCGAGCACGCGGCTGCCGCGGTCGAGGCGGGCAAGCACACGTACCTGGCCAAGCCCGTCGCCATCGATGTCCCGGGCTGCCTGAGTATCGAGGACAGCGGCAAGAAGGCCGCCAGCAAGAGGCTGGCGTTCCTGATCGACTTCCAGACGCGGGCTGATCCGTTCTACAAGGAGGCTCTGCGTCGCGTGCACGAGGAGAAGGCCCTCGGCGCGATCGCGTTCGGCGAGGCGACTTATCATGACAGGTGTCCCTTCGGCCGGATGTACGACACCTGGCGCAGCGACCCGGAGAACGGCGAGAACCGCCTGCGGGCCTGGGGCCTGGACAGAGTTCTCTCCGGCGACATCATCACGGAGCAGAACATCCACACGCTGGACGTGATGAACTGGATCATGGAGGTACCGCCGGTGTGGGCCGTGGGCACGGGCGGCCGCAAGGTCCGGCCGGTCGGAACCTGCTGGGACACCTTCAGCGCCCTGTTCCAGTACCCGAATAATATCGGCATCACCTTCAGCTCCCGTCAGATCGAGGCGTATGGCACGCAGCCTGAAGGCATCCGCAACCGCATGTTCGGCAGCGAGGGCGTCCTGGAGACCGAATACGGCGGGCAGGTCATCATCCGTGGCAAGCATTTCTACCGGGGCGGCTCCTCGCCCGGAATCTACCAGGACGGCGCGGTCGCCAATATCAAGGCCTTCTACGAGAGCGTCACCGGCGGCAAATTCGACAACCCGACGGTCGAGACCAGCGTGCGAAGCAACCTGATCACGATCCTCGGCCGGACCGCCGCCTACGGCAATCGCATGGTCACCTGGGACGAGATGCTCAAGAACAACGAGAAGCTCGACGCAAACCTCAAAGGCGTGAAAGCCTGAGATGCGATGTGTGAAGTTTGAAGTGTGAAGAATGTCATTGCGGGGAGCGCAGCGACGAAGCAATCTCAATCCCAGGGGTGGGAGATTGCTTCGCTGCGCTCGCAATGACATGCCTCAAACTCGAAACTTGCCAGGGAGAAGATACATGATTGATAGAGAAATCAGCCGGCGGGAGTTGTTCACGCGGACCGGAGGGGCCATCGCGGGCTTGACGCTCGCTGTCTCCGGCCTGTCGCTCGGCCAAGAGAATCAGCAGAAGAGAAGGCCCAGAGGATTCCGGATCGGCGTCTGCGACTGGACGATTGAAAAGCGGACCGATCCGACGGCGCTCGCCCGTGCGAAAAAGATCGGGCTCGACGGCGTCCAGGTGGATTTCGGCGGCGGGGAGAAGGACCCGCCCCTGTTCGACCCGGACCTGCAGAAGCGGTACCTGGAAGAGGCCAAGACCCAGGACGTGCGGATCGCCTCGCTGGCAATGGGCGTTCTCAATGAGATTCCGTACAAGAGCGACGCCCGCGCCGAGAAATGGGTCGATCAGGCGATCGACGCCGCCCAGGCGATGCGGCAGAGGATCATCCTGCTGGCCTTCTTCGGCAAGGGCGACCTCAAGAACGACAAGGCCGGCACCGACGCCGTGGTGAGCCGCCTGAAGAACATCGCACCGAAGGCGGAAAAGGCCCGCGTGATGCTCGGCGCCGAGTCGTGGCTCAGCGCCGAGGAGCACATCGCGATCCTCGACCGTGTCGGCTCACCCGCCGTGCAGGTCTACTACGATGTCGCCAACTCGCACAAGATGGGCTACGACATCTACAAGGAGATTCGCACGCTCGGCAAGCGCATTTGCCAGGTCCACGCCAAGGACTACGACGGCCTCTACGGCAAAGGCTCGATCGATTTCAAGCGGGTCCGCGAGGCGATGGACGAGGCCGGCTATCGCGGCTGGCTCGTCATGGAAGGCACGCAGTTGCCGCTCGGCGTCGAGGAAAGCTGCCGTGTCGACGCTGAGTACCTCAGAACGATTTTCCCGCGGCAAGTATGACGTAACGTGGTTTCGGTTTATTGTCATCCTGAGCCCCAGGCGAGGGATCTGGTCGACGGTAAGGGTAGGCCTTCGTGCCTGCCGAACCAGCCGGGGCAACACTCGTTTGGTGAACAACAGAAGCTGGAGATTGGAGAAAGAAAGGTTTGATGATGAGAGCGCAAAGTAAGCTACCGGTAGTCCTGCTAATCCTGTTAATGACGGCGATTGCCGTTGCGACGCCACTCGACGACTACATTGCCAAGCCCGATCCGAGCTATACGTACAGTGTCGTGCAGACGATCGAGAACCCGCTGGGCAAGGTATACATCATCGACATGAAGTCCCAGACGTGGCGCACGGAGAAGGAAGTCAACCGCACGCTCTGGCAGCACTGGGTGACGATCATCGTGCCGAACGATGTCACCTCCAGCACCGCTCTGCTCTTCATCAATGGCGGTAGCAATCGCAGCACCACACCGCCGTCCCCGGACCTGATGCTCGCACAGATCGCCCTGCAGAGCAAGACCGTGCTCGTCGACGTGAAGCAAGTGCCGAACGAGCCGCTGACCTTCGCCGACGACCCGGGCAACGAGCGCAGCGAGGACGCGATCATCGCCTACACGTGGGACAAGTTTCTTAAGACGCGGGACCCGACCTGGCCCCTGCAACTGCCCATGGTCAAGAGCGCTGTCCGCGCGATGGATACCGTCCAGGACCATCTCAAGAAGGCCACCGGCGGCAAGATCGAGATCAAAGACTTCGTCGTCGCCGGCGGCTCGAAACGCGGCTGGACCACCTGGCTGACCGGCGCCGTCGACAAGCGCGTCCGGGCCATCGCCCCGATCGTCATCGACGTGCTCAACATGGACGAGCAGATGCGTCACCACTTCGCCGCATACGGCTTCTTCTCCGACGCGATCAAGGACTACCAGGACCTGAATATCTTCAGTCGTCTCGACACGCCGGAAGGACAGAAACTCATCAGCTTCGTGGACCCCTACGAGTATCGCAGCCGCTATACGATGCCGAAGTTCCTCCTCAACTCGACCGGCGACCAGTTCTTCCTGCCCGACTCGGCCCAGTTTTATTTCAAGGACCTGCCCGGCAGCAAATACCTGCTCTATAATCCGAACACCGAGCACGGCCTAGGCGGCTCGCAGGCTGACAAGGCTCTGCTAGCCTGGTACATGGCCATTCTGGCCGGCCGGCCGCTGCCCGAGTTCTCCTGGAACGTTGCCGGCGAGGGCCACATGACCGTCACCGCCAAGACCAAGCCCACGGAGGTGAACTTGTGGACCGCCACGAATCCGACCGCTCGTGACTTCCGCCTGGAGACCATCGGCAAGGCGTGGACAAGCACGCCCGTGACAGGAAACGACAAGGGCGTCTATGACGCCGTCGTGAAAGCTCCGGAAAAGGGCTGGACCGCGTATTTCGTCGAGCTGCTCCTCGATTCCGGCTTGCCGACGCCCTACCGCTTCAGCACGGAGGTCCGCGTCGTCCCCGACACGCTGCCGTTCGCCGACAAGCTCAAGGCTATGAAATAGGCACAGGAGATGCATCATTGAAGGCCCTGCTCTACACCGCGCCGTACACACTGGAATATACGGATTGGCCCGAGCCGCAGGTTGGCGATGATGACATCCTCGTCCGCGTCAAAGCTTGCGGCATTTGCGGGTCCGACGTGGCAGGCCACACCGGCAGGACAGGCCGGCGCCTGCCGCCCTTGATCATGGGCCACGAGGCCGCCGGAGTCGTCGAGCGGATGGGCAGGAATGTCACGGGTTTCGCTCCCGGCGACCGCATCTGCTTCGACTCAACCGTGTACTGCAACCAGTGTGCGGCGTGCAAAAAGGGTCAGTACAACCGCTGCGTGAAGCGCCAGGTCCTCGGCGTCTCCGTCCCGGAGTTCAAACGGCACGGGGCCTTCGCCGAGTTCGTGGCGGTGCCGCACTGGATCTGCGCCAAGCTGCCGGAGGGCATGTCCTTTGTGCAAGCCTGCCTTCTGGAGCCCGCCTCCATCGGCACGCACGCGGCGAACCGCCCGCCGATCTCCAGGGGCGACACCGCGGTCGTGCTCGGCGCCGGGACCATCGGCCTGTTCATCCTGCAGGCCGCGAGGCTTCGAGGAGCGAAGGTCATCGCGTGCGACATCAACGATTTCCGGCTCGACCTCGCGAAGCAGGTCGGCGCGGACGCTTGCATCAACTCCGCGAAAGCCAATCTGAATGACGCAATCCAGAAGAGGACGGCCGGCTGCGGCGCCGACGTGACGTTTGAAGCCGTCGGCTTCGGCGAGACCTTCCGCCAGGCCATCTCCATCACGAAGACCGGCGGCGCCATCGTCGCGGTCGGCAACCTCCAGAAGGAGACCGAGTTCAACCTCCAAGAGCTGGTCTCGCGAGAGCTGGCGTTCATCGGCTCCTACGCCAGCGCGGGTGAATTCCGGACCTGTATCGACCTGATCGCCTCCGGCAAGATCAACGTCGGCCCGCTGATCAGCGAGGTGCTGCCGCTCAAAGAGGGCCCCGCCGCCTTCAAGCGACTGCTCGAAGGCAAAGAGAATCTGCTGAAGATCGTGTTGGAACCATAAACGAAGTTTGATGTCTGAAGGTTGATTGTTGATTTGAAGAGCGGATGCGAGCCGGATCTTCGATCAAAAACCAAACATCAACAATCAGACTTCAGACTCCCCATAGGAGCTTTCGATGGAAAACCTGTTCGACTTGTCGGGCAAAGTGGCGATTGTGACGGGGACCAGCCGGGGCCTCGGCCAGTATTTCGGCCGGGCGCTGGCCCAGGCCGGCGCGGATCTGGTCATCACCAGCCGGGACGCGTCACGATTGACGCCGTTCAAGGAAGAAATCGAGGGGTTCGGGCGAAAGGCGCTGCCCGTCAAGCTCGACGTGCTCAACGAGGCCGACATCGCGAACATGGTCCGCACGGCGATCGAGGAGTACGGCAAGATCGACATCCTCGTCAACAACGCCGGCCTGAACATCCGCCACCCGGCGGTGGAGTTCTCCTGGAAAGAGTGGGACACCGTCCTGAACACGAATCTCAAGGGCGCGTTCTTCGTCGCCCAGGCCGTTGGCAAGGAGATGATGAAGCGCAAGTACGGCCGGATCATCAATATTGGCTCGTGCACCTGCGTCTTCGGCATGGAGGGCATCAGCCCGTACTGCGCCAGCCGCGGCGGCGTCCTGCAGATGAGCCGCAGCCTGGCCGCCGAGTGGGGCCGTCACGGCGTCACCGTCAACGTCCTGGCCCCCGGCTGGTTCAAAACCGCTCAGAACAAGGTCCTCTACGACAATGCCAAGTGGGTCGAGTACATCACCGACCGCATCCCCCTGGGCCGGCCGGGACAGCCCAACGACCTCGATGGCACCGTCATCTTCCTGGCCTCCGACGCGTCCGCCTACATCACCGGCCAGATCATCCTGGTCGACGGCGGCTTCACCACCGGCGCCACCCGAGCCATCCCCTGAGACCACGCAGCCCGAGCTTAGTCCGCTGAGGCGTATTGACGGACGGAACTTTGCCAACAGACATCAGACGGGAAGGCGGCAACTGCAGATTCCTGACCTCCTCATCACAAATGTTGAAATAGCATTCACCGTAAGGGTGCTTTGGTTTCATTCTGTCAAAAATCCCGTTCTTGATAGCGCACATATTCGTACAACTACGGAAGTCCTACATTGCGAAGTCCCTTATCTTGTCTACCTTAAGTACCGATGACGTAATCACTTTGAACTGCTTGTCAAAGCACGATGGTGTTACGATAAGATTGGTTCCAACATCATGCTTAGTGCTGGGATAGAAGAATCCGTCGATCCGCTTAAGGGTCCGGAAGATTTCTTTCCCCAATGCTCGCGTATGTGCGTAGGCCCTTTTCTCAGCGGCCCTATCCGATAGGACGTTTCGGAGAAAAGCATCAACGTAGACGACCCGTCGACAATACTCGTCGCCCAGCTTGGCCAATTCTCTTTGCACCGAATTCCCTGGCACCCTGCCGAGCAACCACGACAAACCAGTATGATAGGCGTAGTATTCTTCTCCAACTAGTCCAAGTCTGACAGAACTCCCTGGCTTTATGACAAACCCTATATAGTGGATGAAATCCCCCTCCCGGACAGATAGCTCGTTCAAGACCGTTACCAGTCGCGACGCTGCGTACAGCATTGGCTGGTTATCATCATTCAGCCTGCCACTTGTCGCAGAAGCTTTGCACGGGTATATCATCTCAGAAAGAGATGAGAATCCTTCTTCCGATTCGCAGCGCCTGCCTCGCCAATAGACTCTATCTTGACCAAATACGTAACTCAAGAGCGGTTGGCGTCTCAAGAGCCTCCTGAACAACTTTCTCAGCAAAATGATATCATCTGTTCCGCCAATCTGTCGGAAGAGCTTCTCGCATTCTTCTAAGCTCATCTGTCTAAAGCCGTCACCCATTGTTCCATATCGCCAAAGACAGACGCCTGTTCTCTTTGTTGGCGGATATTAGCGGCAACCATCAGTCTTTCTCGCTTTCCGCTGGAGTCTCTTGAGATCTTCGGTGCCCTTTTGCCAGTATTCGAGCTGCTCCTGGAGGGATTTGCCTTCGAGTTGGTTCATGACTCGCTCAGCCCCCTGGCGCTTCATGCGAACGCAGTCAAAGGTCTTCCGCTTCATGCTCAATCACCGTACACTAATAGGTTTCTTCCTGCTTCCACGTTGCTGATCATAACAGTCCATCAACCTTCAGACAAGAGGTCTCGCTTGTTGCGATCTGGGTCACTTCGTGCCCTGGTAGACGCGTACGAAGTCGATGTACATGTCGGCCAGGCCGGCGTAGCGGGACAAATCCACCGGCCAGCCGCCGCCGGTGGCCAGGTTGACCATGAAGAAGAGGGGCTGCTGTTTAGACAGCAGAAGGGTTGGGTGGCGGCCCACCTCGATGTTGTCGCAATAGTAGATCGTATCGGTCTCAGTGATCTTGCAGCCGTAGGTGTGAAAGGCCTCGAACCAAGTCGAGGGGATGCCGAACTTGTGCATGCGGATTGGGTTGTGGAGTCCTTCGTATGCCTTTTTCTCAATCGCCGTGCCCTCGTCGCCCTGATTCCAGCAGTGCGGGGAGATCATGTAGCCGTCGCCGGCGTTGGGCGCCTTGGGGCCTTCGCCGCCATAGGCCTCGATGATGTCCAGCTCGTCACACGGCGTCTTGTCGCGCAGGGGCTCGTAGTTGGCCATGTAATTGGTCATGAGCCAGAACGCCGGCCAGGTGCCGATGGCGTTGGGGCCGAGAAAGCGGCACTCGAAGTAGCACGGCACCGAGGCCGTGACGCCGCTGCCGTCGTTCTTGATGGAGCAGATCAGGCCGGAGCTGTGGGTCTTGTCGCTGGCCCGAATCCGCAGGTACGAGTCAATGTGGGCGAAGGGGCTCTTGCGGGCACTGTGGCTGGTGAACGTGTGGACGCTGAAGTCCTGCCAGCCGTTGGGCGGCTTGTGGTCGTAGTATGTAGCGTTCGGATCGGTGCTGGAGATGGAGAGCGGCTCGTTGAAATCATCGGCAAAGACGAGCTTCATGCCGGCGGCCTGGCACGGGTCCTCGGGCAGTCCTTCGTTCCACGACACGCCGCCCTGGTTGTAAAGCTGCAGGTAGCAATTGTCCTTTCCGGTGCGGCTCTGGCCGGTGAGTGTCACCGTGATGGGACCATGGGGATACTCCTCCGCGGGAAACACTATGGTCCCCTGACCCTGAGCGTCCAACGTGACTTGCCCCACCGTGGAGTCGGCTCCGAATCCTTCACCCTGCTTCCAGCATTTCACCGTCACGGTCTTGAAGCCAGCGGCCGCAATGGCGATAGGGGTGTCCCCCTGCACAGTGGAGCAATACGGCGGAGAGGTCACCTGCACCATCACGGGCGTCGATCCCCAAACGGGGGCCAGTCCGCAGGTCGCCAGCAGAAGCAATGCCATCAACGATGCCCTGGCGTTCATAGCAGCGATCATTCAATCCTCCCTGTTCGTTGCGAATCAAAGACTGATAGGCGGCCGTGCTCGGTTTCATCCCCGCTCACTTCGTGCGATCGAGGGGCCGCACGCTGACTTCCTTGAACCAGACCACGTCGCCGGGGTCGTGATTCTGGAGCCCGATGTAGCCATGCGTCGGGCGTTTCAGCTCGCGGATCGGCTCGGTCCAGTTCTTGCGAGGCGGCAGATCCGTGGCGCCGGCATCGAAAGAGCTGAGACGTCTGCCATCGACGTCCACCGTGATCCGCTCGCCGTCGAGAACGATGATCATGGTCCGCCACTGTGACTGCAGCTTCTCGGGGACCGGGGCGGCCTTGGCCAGGGAATAGATCGCCCCAGTACTGTGCCACGAATCGGTGTCATCAAGGATTTGCACTTCATAACCATGGTGCACCGGATACCAGCCGCCGAGATGCTTCTCCGACGCCTCCTTCAGCTTCTCGATCATCTCGGGGGACAGTTTGCCCTTCGCGTCGCGGTGCACCTCGGGCGATTTTTCGCCGATCTTTGCGAGCACCCCGTCGTCCAGGCGCACGAACACACCCGCGTTCGATGTCGGCTTCTCGCACCGGTAGACGACTCGGATCTGGCAATCGCCGAGCTTCTCCGCCTTGTACGGAAGCATCCCCACGCCGCGATCATCGCATTCGGTGCGAAGTGCTCCGCCGTCAACGACAAATCCGCCCCAGCCCACCGGTGCCCACGCAGGATCGATCTTGCCGTCAGTGATGAGCGGCAGCGCTCGCCACCCGCTGCCGGAGACGGCGGTGCGCTCCCCTGGCGGCGGGATCAGGGCGTCGCGGACGGGCTCGATCCACCGCTTGCCGGGGATGTCGTAGAGGATGAAGTCGCTGTCGAACTGCCAGTAGGCCCAGCTCCAGCCGCGCTTTTCCGCTTCCCGCGTCACGAAATCGAGGTAGCGGACCCGCGAGGTCATCTCGGCCTTGTCGTATACGCCGAACTCACCGAGGTGAATCGGCCGATTGTGCTTCTGCGACCACGCCTGGGCCCGATCGAACGCGGCCGTGATGGGCTCCTTGTCCTTGGGCGTGCCGTCCCACGGGACGCCGACCTTGTCCCTGCGTCCGGCCCACGACGCGCCCTGGTGCGTGAAGTCCATCGGCTCGTACGAGTGGATCGTCACGATGATGTTGCGGTCGGCCTCGGGGAGCTCCAATTTGTCGAGCTGAGCGATCTGGTTCCACTGTCCCGGGCCGATGACCACCGTCCGCACGGGATTCGTCCGACGGATAATCGCGAGCGCCTCGCGCAGGTATTGGTTCCAGAGCTGCGGCGTGACCTTGCCGTTGGGCTCGTTGAGAATCTCGAACAGCACCTCGCTGGCCTGATTCTTATACCGCTCGGAGATTTGCGTCCACACTGCGAGGAACCGCTCTTTGAGCCCATTCGGATCGCGGGCCATCGCGTTGAACTCATGGAAGTCGAGAATCACCATGAGCTTGTTGGCCAAGGCCTGCTCGACGGCCCAATCCAGCGTTTGAAAATACGAATCCGTGATTGTGCCGCCGCAATCGCGGAAGGGATGCAGGTTGATCCGGACGTGGGTGAACCCCGCCTCGTGGATCAGGCGGAAATGCTCGGCCTGGAAGCGACCCCGGCTGCGATCCTTCCAAATCGGGTCATAGCCGAGGACATTGACGCCCCGGCCCAGGCGCTTGTTCTGCTCGAACGCGTCCCGCCCTTGTCCTGAATTACCCTGTGCGCCGGCCCCTTGAGCGAACAGCAGGATGCCCAAGGCGGCGCCGATGAGAGAGAACACCGACGATTTCATCATGTATGCCCCGTGCCATCAACTTTCGGATTTCGATATTCGGATTTCGGATTTTCTTATTCAAGTACCTGGATCTGGATATTCCGCCAGCGGACAGTGTAGGGCGTCGCAGTGTCACCCACGGCGTGGACCTGCAGGCCGATGACGCCGCGTGCGGTCAGCGAATCCCGCAGGGTGGCGCAGGGCACGTCGTTGATGAACGTCTTCATGATGCTGCCCTTGCACTCGATGCGGTACTTGTTCCACACGCCGTCCTTGAATGCCTTGCTGGCCTTCGGGTCGCCTTTGACATCGACCATCATCCACCCCCGACGGGCCTCGTCGTAGATGCCGCCGGAGGAGCCGATCTTCTCCGTCGCGATCTCCGCCTGGTAGCCGTAGACCCGGTCCTTGGGGATCACGGTCTCGCGAGGCTTGCCGTCTTCGCCGCGGAACAGGAACGCCATCTCCGTCGGCGCGATCTGGCTGCGGAACTGCACGCCCGAATTCAGCTCAGGGTTGTCGAGCTTCACCTCGAATTCCAGAATGAAGTCGCCGAACTCCTTATTGGTGCACAGAAAGCTGTTGGGACTCTTCGGGACGGTGGTCCCGACGATGCACCCGTCCTCGACGTGGTACTTGGCGAACCCGCTGTGGACCGACCAGCCCTTGAGGGTCTTGCCGTCGAACAGGCGGACGGGCGACCGACCTTTCGCCCCCACGGCCCCGGTGCATACCGCCGCAAAGAGAACGGCCACCGCCGCAATCCAAATCACACGCCCGCTTACCCTTGTCCCGAACATACCTCTGCCCTTTCCATAAGATAGTGCCCCACCGATTCCAGCAGCCAGATCGCCCGACCGCCATACGCATTTCACGCCCTACATGATACGTCGCCCCCTCCCCCTTGTCCACGCCCCTCCCCGACCCCAGTCGGCCTTACTTAGCTTCCGACCGCTTTTGTAGGAATTCAAGGATGTCCTTATGCCCTCGTCGCTGCGCCTCATCGAGTGGTGTTTTGCCAGAAGCATCCCTTGCGTTGATATCGGCACCGCAAGCAACGAGAAGCTGCACCAAATCCTTGTGGCCGCGAAGCGCCGCCACGTGCAGAGGCGTATCGCCATCATTGTCCTTTGCACCGATATCCGCTCCATTTGCCAACAACATAGAAACGACATCCGGCAAGTTCTCAGAAGCTGCGTACTGGAGTGGAGTCCGACCAGATCGAGTCGCCGTGTTGACGGCAGCGCCATTGGAGACGAGGAAAGCGACAATATCGTCATTGGCAGGCCAGAAGCCGTGGGACAGAATCGCACAATCCAGAGGGGTCCTGCCTTCCCAATCCTGAGCATTGATGTTAGCGCGGGAGGCCACAAGCAGCCGGGCGATGTCGTTCTTCCCTCCCATCAGTGCGGCATGCAGACAGGTGCCGCCGCGCGGTGCATTCGCGTCAACAATGGCACCACCGGCAATGAGTTCTTGACTTATTTCCTTGTAGCCTCGCTGGGCCGCAATCAACAATGGCGTCTGCCTGTCATTAGTCTCTGCATTGGCATTGGCGCCTGCCGCAAGGATCAGATGAACAATCTCCGCGTTGCCACTCTCCGCGGCGTCGTGGAGGGGACTGGAGCCACTACTGTCGCCTGAGTTTACATCTGCACCTCTGGCCAGAAGCAATCTCACGACATCTCCCCTGCCGCTAGTTGCCCCCTCATGCAGCGATGTACGCCCGCGGTCATTCCTTGCACCGATGTATACGCCATGGGTAAGGAGCAGATCGACCAAGTCTGCGTGACCAGCCAGCGAGGCTTCATGTAAAGGCACACTCGCATGGTTGTCCTTTGCGTTCACGTCCGCGCCGCGGGCAAGAAGGGATCGGGCCACGTCCCTGAAACCGTGCAATGCCGCCTCGTGCAGAGCTGTCCGACCTTCGTCATCCGTTACGTTTGGGTCCGCCCCTTTGGTGATCAGAAAGCCGCCTACGTCCGGGAATCCCGACGAAAGCGCCTGGTGCAAGGGAGTTGTACCACTGTGCCCCCGTGCGTTGACGTTCGCGCCATGGCCAACCAGCAACTCCACGACGCCCAGATGACCCGTCTGGGCCGCGAGGTGCAAGGGGGTGTCCCCATCCCTGTCCCTGGCCTTGACATTGAAGCCCTCTGCCAGAAGCAACCGCACGCCGTTCACGTCACCTGTCTCAGCAGCCTTGTGGAGAGCGGTTGCTCTGCCCAAGTTGTTGCTGGTTGGTCTGCCGGTCCGGCCTGGACCCCTCTTACACCCAGAGCCAAGGAGTATAAGGACCGCAACTATGGACAAGAGGCTACATCGTCTCATTTCGTCCTCCCCTGCATGGACGTTTGGGACGTTTCCCAACAGACATCAGACATCGTCGCCCGCTTTCTTGAGCCCCACGAAGTCTCTTGAGGTCTTCGTCTCCATGCTTCGTCCCTCGAATTGGTGCTCTGGAATCATAGATCAAGATGCCTTCCGCAGCTCGAAGAGCACGATAACCTCGGAATCCGTAGGAGTATTGTAGGAGCGAGGCACCGGAATGGCAAACGGGAATCCGTGGGAGTCACAAGAGACAAACAAGAGGTGACAGGCAGGGGCGAAAGGTGCCTACGACGAGGCAGGTCAAGGGGACGTGCCACCTGCAGCCTCTTACCCTCGCCTCCCTGGCTTTCGGGCCTCTCGTGGCGGATGAACCTGGATTCCGCCCTTCGCGGGAGTGACGCGTCGAATCCGTGCGAATCCTGCGTAAATCCGTGTCCCGAGGGGCATGTCCATGTCCATCCGGCGGGCGGGGGTTTTTTCTTGACTCGGGTGGGGGGAAACGCGATAATATGGCTAACTTGGCAATACTGGGAGATGCCCTTATGATCCGAGGAGTAAGCTAATGCCGGCAACGAAACGACGCCAAAGCAACGCGATGCTTTACACGCTGATTACGTTTATCGGACTGTTCGTAGTGGCGACGACGGCGGCCGTGATCTACTACGTCAAGGCCGAGGAGTATCGCACGGGCAGCGAGGAACTGCAGCAGAGGATGGACAGTCTGGCCAGCGCCGAGGAGTACCGCTCGCTCGGAGCCATTGTCGGGGAGAAGATGCGGGGCCAGACCAACCTCGGGACCATGGTCGAGTACCTCAATCGGATGGTCGTCCTGGTCAAGGGCGGACCGATTCCGGCCACCAGCGCGGAGGTCAAGGTCAATGGAGCCGTGGCCGCCGTACAGGGTCTGCTCAAGCAGGCCGCAGCCTATGTCACCCTGCCCGTCGCTGAACCCAACAAGCCGGCGGACCCGAATGCGGTCGCCAAAGCAGCCGACCCGAACGCCCCCAAGCCCGGCGGGGTCGATCCAAATCGGATCGCCCTGACGGTCGTGATGGGTGACCTGCTGACTGCGGCGAAGAACACCACCGATCAAAAGAATGCCCTCCAGCAGCAACTGGTGGACCTGAGGAACCGGTTCGATGACGCCGTCGCCGACATGCAGAAGACGAAAGACTCGCTGACGGCACAGGTCGGCGCGTATCGCCAGGAAGTGGACAAGATCAAGACCGATTACAACGACCTGCGAATGCTCGTGCAGCGGAATTCCGACGAGCAGATGAAGATTCTGATGGACCGGCTGGACAAGTCGGAGGCGAGCGCCAAGCAGTACAACGCGGACCTGCTCAAGACGCAGGCGGAGCTGAACGTGGCCCAGAACCGGCTGCAGGACGCTCTCAAGTCGGTCAGCGCGATCAAGCCGGCTCCGGATCAGGAATCGCCGGCGTACAAGCCCGACGGGAAGGTCATCCTGGTGGACGACGCGGCGAGCGTCGTGCGGATCAACCTGGGGTCCGACGACCGGGTGTATCGCGGCCTGACGTTCTCGGTCTACGACAGGGCGTCCGGCATCCCCAGGGATGGCAAGCCCAAGGCGGAGGTCGAAGTCTTCGCCATTGATAAGAAGGTCTGTGCCGCCCGTATTCTGTCGGGCGACGCCAAGAATCCGGTCAGCACCGACGACCTTGTGGCCAACCTGATCTGGGACAGCACCAAGGAGAACCATTTCGTGATCGCCGGGGAATTCGACCTCGACAAGAGTGGCACGCCGGACTACGACGCGATCCCCAAGATCGAGGCGCTGATCCGCAAATGGGGCGGCACCGTCGATAAGGACATCTCCGCCAGCACAGACTACGTGATCCTCGGCACCGAGCCGCAAGTCCCGCCACAACCCACCCCGGAGCAGTTGGCGGTCGATCCGACGCTGACGGAGAAACGTGACGCCGCCCAGCAGAGACTCGACCAATACGAGCAGATTCGCCAGCGGGCCCAGGCATTCTGGATCCCCATATTCAGCTATGAGAGGTTCCTCTACTTCACCGGGTACGCCAACCAGATCAACAAGCCCGGGGCCTTCTAGCTCGCCAAATTGAGCGGCTCATCCGCCGGTGCCGGAGGATTATGCGCCTGTGGCGGGAGGCTCAACGCCAATAGAGGCGACGTAGAGATCGCCCGTATACTCAGCCGCGGCGGAACCGACAAATCCCTTTTTGACGGCGACGAAAGTCACCGTATAGGCGGCCCGAATCGCAGCCCCGAGCGGCTCGCCCGTGTCGCAGTCCAGACCTGAGGGAATGTCCACCGCCAGGACAGGACGCCGGAGAGCGTTGATGGCCTCGATCAGCAACCGGTAAGGCTCGCTCAACTCCCCCTGCAGTCCGGTGCCGAACAGGGCATCGACGACCATATCAGCATCGGCCGCCAACGCGGCCACCCGTCGCCCGGCGCTGGTCTCGGCGGGGTCCAGGAGTTCGGCGGTGTGGCCCAGGCGTTCGAGGATCTCCAGGTTGATCTGGGCATCGCCGCGAACCTTGCGGCGGTCGCCGCAGAGGACGACTTCTGTCCGGATGCCCGCATTGAGCAGATGCCGGGCAATCACATATCCATCGCCGCCGTTGTTGCCCGTGCCGCAGAAGATGCAGACCCTGGGGTTGTCCACGTCGGCCAGCTTTTCGCAGACGAGTTCTGCGCAGTTTCGGCCGGCGTTCTCCATGAGGACGACGCCGGGCACGCCGATCTGCTCGATTGCCCACGAGTCAACCGCGCGGACTTGCTCCCGGCTCATGACACGGAACTCCTTGTCCGGGGTGTACTTCTCCATGACCTCCTTATACAAGCCGTGCAATCCCGCCGTCAAGAGCGGGAATTCCAGGGCGAACGCAAAGTCGCCCCACATGGTGGGTGGCATCGTCAAGCGCAGCTTGGCGATGGCGACTTTCCCGTGCGCAGGGCCATCGCCAAGGCCTTCGGCCTTGACGATGCCACCCGGCTGACGCTTTCACCACATCCATTTTGGGGGACTTTGCGATTGCCGTGTCGGGAATTCCCCACCCGATTGACGCCACGGAGTTGATCCGCTACAATGCGGCCTGTGGATGAACGGCGCCGGTTCTGTGCGGCGCTTACCCATGCTGCGGGGCGGCACTCCCGGCAAGACCGAGTAACGGCTTTGTGATCATGCGAATACTGTTGACGAACGACGATGGGATCTTTGCACCGGGGTTGGCGGCCGTGTATCGGCGGCTCGTAGAGCTCGGCGAGGTGATGGTGGCAGCGCCGATGGAGAGTTGGTCCGGCGCCGGCCACAGCATTACGTTCTTCGAGCCGCTGGGCTGCAGCAAGGTGGACGTCGACGGTCTCTTCACAGGCTTCTGCGTCCGGGGCTCTCCGGCCGACTGCGTGAAGCTGGCCTGCATGCAGCTCCACGACGAGCCGATCGACCTCGTCGTCGCGGGAATCAATCATGGGGCCAACGTGGGGATCAACGTGCACTACTCCGGCACGGTGGCGGCCGCGATGGAGGCGGCATTCCTGCGGATTCCATCGGTGGCGATGAGTGCGGCCTCCGAGCAGCACATGGACTTCGACAAGGCCGCCGGATACGCCGTCTCGGTGCTCAAGAGGCTCCTGCCCCTGCAAAGCGGCGACATCATCAATATCAACGTCCCGCCCCTGTCTGGCGGCGAGCCCAGGGGCATCCGCGTCGTGCCGCAGGCGACTTCCGGCTTCCACGAGTACTACGTGCCCCGGCCTAACGGGGCCAGTGAGACCCTTTTCCAGCTTGCAGGCGGCGCCCACCGCGATGAAAAGGACCCCGCCGATACCACCGCCCTGGCGGAGGGCTTCATCACCGTCACGGCCCTGCTGGCCGATATGACGGACCACGCCAAGACAACCGCCATGCGGGCCCGATTCAACAGCGAAACCCCCGGACAGTAGCCGGCGGAATGCTCCTTTTCCTATCCGCCTACCGGCAAATTTCTATTGACCTGTTGCTATCGCGTGGTATACTCGGGGTGTGAGGTAGGTCCTCTATGAACACGAACAGGGTCTCTCCAGCCTGAAAACGCCGGGAAGGGAGGATTGGATGGCACGGAGAGGTTTGACGCTCATCGAGCTGCTGGTGGTCGTGGGTGCCGTTTCGCTGTTGCTGGCGATGTCGTTTCCTGCGCTGATGCGGGCCAAGAACCAGGCCCAGGGCGCCATCTGTGTTCAGAACCAGAAGACCCTCTCGCTGGGCTGGCTACTGTACAAGGACGATAACGATGACCGCCTGGTCGGCGGCAACGTAGGCAAGCATCCGTACGACTGGGCCCAAGGCCCCACCGGCGCAGGCACTATCATTGAGCGTCAGAAAGAAGGAATCCGCCAAGGCGCCCTGTTCCATTATGTGGGCAATTCGGTCGATGTCTATCGCTGCCCGGCTGACCAGAGGAAACTGATTCCAGGCCAGCTCGCGTTCCGAAGCTACTCGATCGCCGGCGGCGCCAACGGCGAGGGCTGGCAAAACGCATACACTCCAGCCGAGAAGTACTCCGAGATTCTCCAGCCCGCGACGAAGTATGTGTTCGTCGAGGAGGCTGACCCGCGGGGATGGAACAAGGGATCGTGGGTGTTCAATCCCCAGCATCAGACATGGGTGGACCCATTGGCCATCTGGCACAGCCGGGCCAGAAGCACGCTTGGCTACGCCGACGGGCACAGCGAAATCCATCGCTGGGTGGATCAGAGCACCGTGGAAATGTCCCGGACGCAGGAGTTCTTCTACCCGGTCCCGCCGAATGAAGGCGAAGACCTGCGATTCATGCTCGGCGGCTTCCCCCAGAAGGAAACCGGGCAGAATCGCAACGCCGGGTGACGCCGTGTGGGATGCTCTGTTCAGCAACATGCGGCGTGCATCGAGGAACCCAAGGCCTGACTCGCAAGGGAACAGTTGCTGCGAATCGGGCATCTTGTATATACTGGCATGGTGTGAGACGCCCGTTTGATGCGGCCGCCTCAGAAAGCCGACTATCCGACGCCTGCGGAATGAATATGGAAGACGGTGAAAGGACCGGGAACATGAAGCCGAGAGCTTTTACCCTGATCGAACTGCTTGTGGTCATCGCGATCATCGCCATTTTGATGGCCATACTGATGCCCAGCCTGGCACTGGCGAGGGATCAGGCCAAGCGGGTCCACTGCGTCGCCAACGTCAAGACGCTCAGCCTGGCGTGGCTCATGTATAAAGACGAGTTCGACGGCCGGCTGGTGCCCGCGCACACGCTGGACAACCCGATCCAGTGGGTCGGTATGGAGCCGGCCACCGGAACCTGGCAGCAGAAGAAGGACTCCGTCCGGCGGGGCCTGCTCTACCCCTTTACTGGCAAATCGGCGGAGATTTACCGTTGTCCCGCCGACACGCGACGGCCCACGGCCTCCCGGCCCGTGGCCTTTCGGACGTTCTCCATCGTCGGCGGTTGCAATGGCGAGGACTGGAGCGACTACAATAAAGCCACGCTCTACACAGAGATCAAGCAGGCCTCGATCAAGTATTTCCTCGTCGAGGAGGCCGACACGCGGGGGTATAACATGGGCTCCTGGCAAATGCACCCGAAGAACAGGACTTGGACGGATCCGGTGGCCATGTGGCACAACAAGAGAACCACGCTGGGCTTTTGCGATGGCCACGCGGAAATGCACGAGTGGCACGACCGGTACTTCATTGATTGGAATCTTCAGGCGATGTATGGAGACCCCGCTTTCCACTTTGACATAGCCCCACAGGCCGATCAGATGACCGATATCCTCTACATGGCCGAAGGGTTCGCGTGCAAATCCTTCAAGTAGGCCTTCTCTCCCTGCTTTTGCCCGCGTATAATGCCGGCCTGTGTAGAGATCCCGGCATGGGTCCGTATTGTTTGCGAGAGGCGAAAGCATGTGGAATGTCTTTGAGCAGCCGTGGACGCTGCTGGGTGTGGCGGTCATCGTTCTGCTGGGCGTTCTGACGTATCGCAGCGTCTGGTTCGAGAAGCGTGCGTGGTGGCAATGGCTTTTGCCCGCGGGGGTCGCCGTCCTGGCTGTGGGCCTGGACCTGGCGGTCACCACAGATCTCGAGAAGATCAACGGGATTCTCAAGGCCGGCATCGCGGCCGCAGAACACGAGGATTGTCCCGCCATCGCCCGCCTGATCGCACCAAACTACGAGGACTCTTATCACAAGGACAAGCAGGCCCTTGTCGAGCATTGCCGGTCCCGGCTCGTGCCGCCCGCTATTGAGCGAATCACGAAGGTGGCCAGGGCCCTGGAAATCACGCCGCCGACGGCGACAGCGACCCTTACTCTGGGCGTGCGGTTCGAGAAGGAGAGCTACTGGGCACGCAGCTATAAGCCCGGCGCCATCGTCAAGGCCCGGTTCTGGCTGCGCAAGCAGCCCAACAAAGACTGGCTCGTCACGCGCATCGAGGTGCTGGAAGTAGACACCTTTACCGTCAGTTGGAAGGACGCGTAGTCCGGCCGGCAGTCAACTGGGAGGCGACGGACGCCGTGGCGGCACGGACCTTCTCTTCATCGCCCAGGTAGTAGTGCTTCCGAGCCCTCAAGCTGTCGTCCAGCTCGTAGACGAGCGGAATGCCGGTGGGGATATCAATGCCCGTGATCTCTTCGTCGCTGATGCCATCGAGGTATTTCATGAGCGCGCGGATGCTGTTGCCATGTGCGGAAATGAGCACTCTTCGGCCCTGCTTCAGGATGGGGACAATCCTCTCATCCCAGTATGGCAGGACCCGTTCCAGCGTCGTCTTCAGGGACTCCGTGGCAGGCAGCAATTCGGGGGGCACATCCGCGTACCGCGGATCGTGCCGGGGATGCCGGGGATCGTCCTCGGACAGCGGCTCGGGCGGAATGTCGTAGCTGCGCCGCCAAATCTGGACCTGTTCGAGCCCGAATTTCTCGGCCGTGTCCCGCTTGTTAAATCCCTGAAGGGCCCCGTAGTGCCGCTCGTTGAGCCGCCACGACCGGCAGACGGGAATCCACATCAAATCCATATCGTCCAGAATGATCCACAAGGTGCGGATCGCCCGCTTGAGGACGGAGGTGAACGCGATATCGAATGAATAGCCTCCCTGGATAAGCGAGTGGGCGGCCTCGTGGGCTTCGCGGACGCCTTGCTCCGACAGATCGACATCGGTCCAGCCCGTGAACCGATTCTCCAGGTTCCAGGTGCTCTGGCCGTGCCTGACCAGCACGAGTCTGATCATAGTCCCACCGGCTTGCAGAGGTTCTTGTCACTGGCGGCCACCCGCCCGCAGACTTTGCATACAAACTTGCCGTCCCGCACGAGCTTCTTATACTCCTCCGGGTTGCTGATCTGAAGGCCAAGGTTGACGAGATAGCAGAGGTGGACATCATGTCCCGAGTGCGGCATTTCGGTTTTCGCCATGATTGCGCCCTTTCAAAGCTCCTGCCGGGGCCCGTCCGGTGAACACCCGGCCGGCAACGGCCGTTGCGTGGGTCCGGCTATCTATGTATACGCACTACAGGGCTGTTGTTCAATTCCAGAATACCCTCTCCCAGACCCTAAACTACAAACTCGCAGATTTCTGGCGGGAACATTTGCTCGACTGACGCAACTTGTTCGGGTATACTCCTGAGCCAAAGAGCCATGAAACCGTGCGAAATCACAGCCGTATATGGAGAGACAGAACATGGACTACCGTAGAGTCATTCCCTGTCTGGACGTCAAGCATGGCCGGTTGGTGAAAGGGGTCAATTTCGTCAACCTCGCGGACGTAGGCGACCCGGCGGAGAACGCCGCCGCATACTGTCAGGCCGGCGCGGATGAACTGGTCTTCCTGGATATTACGGCGACCATCGAGCATCGCCCGACCCTGCTGGACGCCGTCAAGCGGACCGTGGAGCAGACCACCATCCCCCTGACGGTCGGCGGCGGCATCAGCAACTGCCAGGCTGTAGAGGAACTGCTGAATCTCGGCGTATCGAAGGTCTCAATAAATACCGCCGCTGTACGCACTCCGAGCCTCGTCAAGGAGGCATCCAAGAAGTTCGGAAAGGACAAGATCACGGTGGCCATCGATACGGCTCAGAACCCGGACCTGCCGTCGGGTTTCGAGGTCATGGTCAAGGGCGGCACCGCCGGCACCGGCATTGACGCCGTGGAATGGGCCAAAAAGGTCGAGGGCCTCGGCGCTGGTGCGATCCTGCCCACGAGCATGGACGCCGACGGGACGCTGGGCGGTTACGACATTCCGATGACGCGGGCCATCGCCGATGCGGTTTCGCTGCCGGTGATCGCATCCGGCGGGGCCGGCACCCTGGAGCACCTGTACGAAGCGATCGTCGATGGCCACGCCGATGCTGTGCTGGTCGCCTCCATCGCCCATTTCGGCAAATACAGCATCCGGCAGATGAAGGAATACCTGGCCAAACAGGACATTCCCGTCAGGTTATAGGATCATCGGCGTTTATCGCCCCCGGCACGGCCGGCCAGTTCAAAGACGGCCTCCCGAACGCTGCTCTTTGCCGTTTCTGCGAAAGTCACCCGCCGGATTGGTCGATAGGGAGGAGGGTGGTCGTCCATGATTGTTTGAGGGTGGCAGGAACAGACCGATGTTCGGCAGGCTCACAAAAGACACTTTCCTCCAAAAGGCCAGACTGCTCACGATCCGCTGGTATCCGAGCAGCCGAAGCTGCCTCAGAGTCGCCCAGCGCCGACGGCCCCCCGAGCAAATGCCCCCCCTGATGGTCCGAAAGCCTGAATGGCGCCGATAGGACGGCCAGGGCCTGTGCCGTAGGACACAGGCCCCGGTCATGCAATCATTCGTCGGCCTGAAAGATCCCGCTGCCGCTGATACGCCGGTTCCGTAATCATTCTTCCGGTGCCGGCCGAGTCAGGTAGATGTCGTCGATGTAGAGCGGTCCTGTGCCGCCGGCCACCGGGTTGGCCCGGTCGCCGACCCCAATGGACATCTTTCGCACCGCGGAAAGGTTCACGCCCGCAGCGGCGAAATCGCTGAGCGGAATCCCCCACTCGACCCACTGTCTGGCCGCGAGAATGTCCGCCTGGGGACAGACGACGGTACCGGTGTGATTGGAGGCATCCCGCAATGCGACGTACAGTCGATCGGCTCCCCCGGTCGCTTTGACGACCATGGCCGTGCCCCACAGACTGGGGGTGTGCGGGCTCCCAGACGACAGATGCCAGGAGACCTGCGAATCCCGATCGCCTCCATTATCGTCGTCGTCGATCATCACGTCGATCCCGATCAATTTGCCCACTGGCACCGGCGTCCCGATCATCGTCAGCCACGGCAATTTGATCTCAACGAGGTACCCGGACGGGGTATTGGCAATGCCATAGTTCACGCCCGTAAGGCTGTTTGGCGGGAGATACCATTCGACGGGCACTTCTACCTGCCCGTGGTTCCACCGGAAGCAATATTGGTAGTCATTCTTGCCATCCTGAGCTGCATTCTTGCTGTTGTCCCCGTCAATGAAGACCTCGATACGGTCGTCGAGCCAACCCTGGGCTGCGTCTGAATCCTGCACCAGGACATCATCACTGACATCGACGAGCAGGTAGAGGTTGTCGGTATCGTACAACAGGCGGAACTGCCCGGAACAATCGCCCGGCCCCGTCAGGGCCTCGCCGTCAATCTTGGTGCCGATGGTCTGGATTGAAGCGATGGACCAGATGTCGTCGATCTTGCCGTCAATCACCGGCGGCGTCGTAACGCTCGGAATATCTATGTCTCTGGCCAGCCCCTGAACATGGAGGGTCAACATATTCACATCGTTGGCCGTCCAGTCCTGCGATGTCGTCCAGGTCCGCTCCGCTTCCGAGTAGTACGGAGCATTGATGTTGTTGTAGTCCAACGGCATCGACTGCTTGCCGCCACGAACAATCGTAGTCTCTGCGATGCTCGTGTACGCCGTGCCTGCCGCCCAGATATCGTGGCCCACCGAGGCCCCGGTGCCATTGCCCGGATTCCCCGGCGCCGGCTCACTGTAACCCCAGCCGTCAACCCACGTCTGGAAGACCCGCGAGCCCACCTCGTTCGTGTAGCTCTCGAAATCATCCACCGGCAAAACCGTCGTGAAACTCCACACGTTGCCCGCCGTCACCTTGCCGTCAGCAGCCACTTCATCCACACGCCAGTAATACGTCGTCAACGGCTGCAACTCCCCCGCGGCGTAATTCGGGTCTGTCACGATCCCCTTATCCGCCTCGGCGGCCCCATCGGTTACAGCCGCCTTGCTGTCCCCGAGGTACACATGGTGCTTGGAGGCGCCCCGCCCCGCAAGCCACTTCAGCAGCGGCGATACCGCCGCCGTGTTGCTCCCATCCTTCGGGTCCGGCAGGAAGGACGTGAACGGCCACGCCGTGAAGCTCCACACGTCGCCCGTGTAGACCGTCACCCCGTCCTTGTCGATCGCATCGACCCGCCAGTAGTACGTCGTCCCCGGCACCACCCCGGCCAGATAGAAGTACATCGTGACCGTGAAGTACAGCCTCTCCGAGACAAGCTGCGCCGGTCCCAGGTCGGGGGTCACACCGAAATACACGTTGTGGAACAGAGCTGTGCTGCCCGCCTTCCACTGGAGCAGCCCCACGATCACGTCCGTTGCCCCGTCCGCCGGCGAGGGTGCGCTGGCCTTCTTCTGACCCCAGCAAACCCCGCAGGCGCCCAGCACTACCCCCACAAGCACCAAATACCTTACCCTTCTGCCCATGTCAGTCCTCCTTCAAAATGAGCACCCGCCGACGCCCGCCGCTCCGAACACCTTACCCGGCGGTCCACAAACCTGGATAGTGAAAACAAAAAGGGCTGGGGCCCGCCTCACAGGACGCAGGCCCCGCCCATACAATCGGTCACCGATTACGGAGCCGATGCTCTGCCGCGTATCGACTTGGCGGCTATGGCTTCGGCGCCGGCCGGGTCAGGTAGATGTCGTCGATGAAGACCGGCCCTGCGCCGCCGGCTGCCGGGCTGGCCCGGTCGCCAATCCCGATGGACATCTTCTTCACCGCCGAGAGGTTCACACCCGCAGCGGCGAAATCACTGAGCGGAATCGTCCACTCGAACCACTGTTTGGACATGACAACGTCTGCCTGGGGACAGACAACAGTACCGGTGTGGTTGGAAGCGTCCCGCAACGTGACGTACAACTGATCGGTCCCGCCCGCCGACGCCGGCACCAGGAGTGCGGTGCCCCAGTCCGCGGCTGTCTCCCAGTCGTCCCCTATCGTCGAGTGCCAGGCGATCTGCGTCTCGCGAGTATCGGCGCCGTTGTCATCGTCGTTGTAGAAAGAGTCAACTCCAATGAGCTTGCCGACGGGAGCGCCCGCACCTCGCAACGATTGCCAGGGGAACTTCATCTCGATCTGCCATCCGCCGGTTACGTTGCTCTGGGCTAGCACAACCCCGTCGAGAGCCGTATTGGTCCCCTGCACGTCTGTGGTTGTCCACCCGAATGTGTACTGGCGATTGTTGCCAGACAGACCAGACCCAGCCTTGCTGTTATCGCCGTCGATATAGAACTCGACGCTGTCATCCTGCCAGGAGTTCGCACTGTCGTTGACCAGCGTGGCGTCCTTGACTTCAACCAGAGCGTACAGATTCTGGGCGTCGTACAGCACGCGGAACTGCGAGGACGCGTCGTCAGGCCCCGTCAGGTCCTCACCATCGATCTTGGTCTTGACGGTCTGGGCCGAGGCGATGGACCAGATGTCGTCGATCTTGCCGTCAATCACCGGCGGCGTCGTAACGCTCGGAATATCTATGTCTCTGGCCAGCCCCTGAACATGGAGGGTCAACATATTCACATCGTTGGCCGTCCAGTCCTGCGATGTCGTCCAGGTCCGCTCCGCTTCCGAGTAGTACGGAGCATTGATGTTGTTGTAGTCCAACGGCATCGACTGCTTGCCGCCACGAACAATCGTAGTCTCTGCGATGCTCGTGTACGCCGTGCCTGCCGCCCAGATATCGTGGCCCACCGAGGCCCCGGTGCCATTGCCCGGATTCCCCGGCGCCGGCTCACTGTAACCCCAGCCGTCAACCCACGTCTGGAAGACCCGCGAGCCCACCTCGTTCGTGTAGCTCTCGAAATCATCCACCGGCAAAACCGTCGTGAAACTCCACACGTTGCCCGCCGTCACCTTGCCGTCAGCAGCCACTTCATCCACACGCCAGTAATACGTCGTCAACGGCTGCAACTCCCCCGCGGCGTAATTCGGGTCTGTCACGATCCCCTTATCCGCCTCGGCGGCCCCATCGGTTACAGCCGCCTTGCTGTCCCCGAGGTACACATGGTGCTTGGAGGCGCCCCGCCCCGCAAGCCACTTCAGCAGCGGCGATACCGCCGCCGTGTTGCTCCCATCCTTCGGGTCCGGCAGGAAGGACGTGAACGGCCACGCCGTGAAGCTCCACACGTCGCCCGTGTAGACCGTCACCCCGTCCTTGTCGATCGCATCGACCCGCCAGTAGTACGTCGTCCCCGGCACCACCCCGGCCAGATAGAAGTACATCGTGACCGTGAAGTACAGCCTCTCCGAGACAAGCTGCGCCGGTCCCAGGTCGGGGGTCACACCGAAATACACGTTGTGGAACAGTGCCGTGCTGCCCGCCTTCCACTGGAGCAGCCCCACGATCACGTCCGTTGCCCCGTCCGCCGGCGAGGGTGCGCTGGCCTTCTTCTGACCCCAGCAAACCCCGCAGGCGCCCAGCACTACCGCTACAAGAACCAGATACCTTACACTTCTGCCCATGTCAGTCCTCCTTCAAAGAGCCACCCACTATCAAAGCACATCTGGCAACAGACCAGACGTGGTCATTATCACCCGAGGGCCGCGTCCGTGAACGGTTCAGTCTCCAACCGGTCCGGCAGACCTATCCCACACGTGACTCATCGCCGTCACAACACCCGCAGATACGGAGCCTGCCGTTGTAAGAACACCCACGCGCTGGTGCTCCGCTATGGTGATTTACCCACAGGAACTCGCAGGGCGAAATTGCGCCCCTCAAGATGTCGAAGAAGCGTACGGTCTCTCGTGAAATACCTTATACCACAGGTTGGGCACGGCTGCAAGCCTAATTCCCGCTCTCAGATCACTATTCATGGGGCACACCCCACTGAAGCTGGCCTGGCAATCGGGCCCTCATGGGTACGATTCTACCCGGACAGGACTTATAGGACCATTTTCTGACGCCTTTTTGGCTCTTCCGGGGGTCCTTGATTCAGACTTACAACCTCGGCTCAGACTGCCCAAATAGATTCACCCATACACCCACGCTTGCCCAGTTTAGCTAAAGTTTTCTTTTTTGCCTTTCCGATACTACCCCATGACAAGTTGCCCATGTTAACACACGAGCACGATTTGAGGCCAAAATGGCGAAGAAACGAACGACACAGAAGAACTCGGGTCAAGTAAGGAGATCTCAATGGTTAAGGAACAAGCTGTCGCCCGGTATCTAGAGGCCCTGCTGCGTGGAGACCGAAGGACATGCCGAAGTGTCGTAGAGGAGACCCTCCAGAGCGGCATTCCGGCCAACTCGGTGTATCTGCACCTGATCTGGCCGGTGATGGCCGAGATCGAGAGGCTTTTGAGGACCGACAAGATCACCGCGGTCCAGGAGCACCTGGCGACGAGAATCAACCGAACCATCGTGGATCAACTGCAGAACAAGCTGCCCCGCCGGCCTGCCAAGCACAAGAAGGCAGCGGTGTGCTGCTCCCGCGAGGAGCTGCAGGAGCTCGGGGCGCAGATGATCGCCGATCTCTTCGAGAGCGACGGCTGGGAAGTCCGATTCCTCGGCGGCGGCTTGACGAACGACGATGTCTTCGGATTCATCAACGAGTACGCTCCTGACGTGCTGGTGATCTACGGGACGGCACCCAAACAGGCTCCCGACGTGCGACGGCTGATCGACAGGGTCCGCGGCGTCAATGCCTGGCCGGACATGCGGATCATCGTCTCCGGCGGCCTGTTCAACCGCGCCGAGGGCCTCTGGGAGGAGATCGGCGCTGACGGGTTCGCCGCTACCGCGGCAGAAGTGCTCCAGGTCGCGGCTGATGACTCCCAGGTCGCAAATCCCGACCGCAGGACCGTCAATCGGCGCAAACGCAAGTACCAGGCAACTCCCCAGGAGCAGGTCAGCGTCGCGACGTAACTGTATCAGTCACAGAGATTCCGGGTGGCACCGGCAAGGCCGCAGCCGTCAACAGGCTCTCCTTGCCGGTGCCACCCGTTTTATTTGAGGGATCGGAGCCTGCCGCGAGACGAGCGTCACATGCCGTTCTTCTGGAGCTTATACTCAACACTGTCGACCAGGGCGAGCCAGCTTGCCTCGATGATATTCTCCGAGACACCTACGGTCCCCCAGACCGCTTGCTTGTCACGGGACCCGATCACGACGCGGACGCGGGCCGCCGTCCCGGCCCGGGCATTGACCACGCGGACCTTGTAGTCGATCAGGTGCATCTCCTGGATGTGCGGGTAGAAACGCTCCAGTGACTTCCGCAAGGCGGCATCCAGCGCGTTGACGGGGCCGTCCCCTTCGCCGACGACATGCTCGACCGCATCGCCGACTTTGAGCTTGACGGTCGCCTCGGTGACAATCTCCCCCGCCCTGCGTTTCTCGACCTCCACGTGGTACTTGATCAGCTCGAAGGACGGCTTGAAAGTCCCCATCACTTTCTTGATGAGCAGGTCGAAACTGGCGTTGGCCGCCTCGAACTGGTAGCCCTCGTTCTCCAGTTCCTGCACGCGCTCCAGGATCTTCTTGGCCAGCTTCTTGTCCTGGGTGAGCTTTGCCTTGTCGAGCTCTGCGAGGATGTTCGATCTGCCGCTGAGCTCAGAGATGAGGAACCGCCGCTCATTGCCCACCAAAGTGGGGTCGATGTGCTCGTAGGTGCGTTTGCTCTTCCGCAGGGCGTCGATGTGCAGTCCCGCCTTGTGTGCGAAGGCACTGTCGCCCACATAGGGCAAATTGGTCACCGGCAGGAGGTTGCCGACCTCGAAGATGTACCGCGACGTTTCCGTGAGCATGTGCAGCTTTTCGGGCCTGAGCGTTTCCATACCCATTTTGAAGGTCAGGCCGGGGATCACTGCACACAAATTGGCATTGCCGCACCGCTCGCCGAGGCCGTTGATCGTGCCCTGTACGTGGCGTGCCCCGGCACGTACGGCCGCCAGCGAGTTGGCCGTCGCGCAGTCGGTGTCGTTATGGGCGTGAACTCCAATTGTCAACGACCCGAAGGTCTCGCAGACCTTTCGAGCGGCCTCGTAGACCTGCTCCGGCAGCGAGCCGCCGTTCGTATCGCACAGGATCAGCGCGTCGGCGCCGGCCCCGGCCGCCGAGGCGAGCACCTTCATGGCGTATTCCGGGTTCTCCCGGTATCCATCGAAGAAGTGCTCCGCGTCGAAGAAGGTCTCTAGGCCCTTGCCCTTCAGGTACTTGACGGACTCGGCGCAGAGAATGATATTCGCATCGAGGGAACAGCCCAGAACCTCGCGGACGTGCAGGTCCCAGGTCTTGCCCACGATGGCCGCTGCCCGTGCGCCGGTGGCCACGATTGCATTGAGTGAGACATCGTCGCCGACGCTGCAATCGGACCGTCTCGTACTGCCGAAGGCGACCACCCTGGCATTCTTGAGACCTTTGCGCGCAATCTCCTGGAAGAATTGCATCTCTTTCGGGTTGGAGGCTGCGTAGCCGCCTTCAATATAGTCCACGCCCAGATCGTCCAGCCATTTGGCGATCGCCAGCTTATCCTCCAGAGTGAAGCTGACCCCTTCGGCCTGCATCCCGTCCCGCAATGTCGTATCGTACAGTACTATCTTTGCCATATTGAACCCTGGTCCCGTTCGAGACTGTCTGCGGCGTCGGCGACGCCGGCGGACGTCCCGTAGACAGAAATGCGTCTGATTCTATACATGCGCCCGGTCCTGTAAAGAGTCTCGTTGCCCGATGAGCCACACCAGGAGACCGTGTGAGCAGAGAGGTAAGGCTTCAACGCCCACCGTCCGGCACGGAAATAAATCGCGCCGCAGGCTAACAAAGGGCTTGGCAACCCTGCGAAACCACGGTATACTCCCGGTTTTCTCTAAGGTGCTTGCTTTCCAGTACCGGTTTGATCGCTCGTACCATGATGCTAACACAAATATTGCAGCCGACGTGCATAAAGGTCCCGCTGGCCGGAACCGACAAGGATTCGGCCATCACAGAACTCGTGGATGTTCTCGCAGAGAACGGGTTGCTCCAGAATCGCCAGAGCGCCCTAGACGCGGTGTTCGCAAGAGAGAGGACCCGCAGCACGGGGATCGGCTCGGGCATCGCGATTCCCCACGGCAAGTCCAATGCCGTCCGGGAGTTGGTGATGGCGCTGGGCATCGCTCACGACCCCATCGATTTCGACAGCGTGGACAAGAAACCCGTATCCATCGTGATCCTGCTCGTCTCGCCGCTCGACCAGACCGGGCCGCACATCCAGGCCCTGGCCCGCATCAGCCGGCTCATGCTGGACAGCGATTTCAAGAGCCAGTTGGAAAAGGCCCCGTCCGCCCAAGCCGCCTACGAACTGCTCAGTGAGCACGAAAACGAATGACATCCCCACGGCCGTCCCGTGCTGGCGGGCTTACCCCTTTTCCCAGAGGATCAAGCCGTGCTCGTACTGATCCACCTGGTCGGGATGATTCGGCAGGACTCTTACCGCCACCCCGTGCTGGCCGGTCGTCTGACACGCCATTCGACCCGAGAACCAGTGTTCCCCGTCGTCGCTGGCCCTCTTCTCGTGTGCCATCGCGATCGTGACGCCGTCGCGGATGTGTCCCCAGGAATCGGTCGGTCCGTGGTACAGCTCGACGCAGACGTCCTGAGGCCGCATTCGACCGAGCTTGATCAGCGCCCGCACGGTGAGCTCGGACCCGACTTTCAACTGCGGCTGACGGGGATTCAACTGCTCCCCGTTGCCATTGCCATTGCCGCCTGCACTCATCACGACTTCGCGGACGGCGAGGTCCGACCAGGCTTGGCGAATCTCGCACTTCCACTGCGCCAGCGCTTTGGCCTTGTCCATCGCGTCGGCCGTCATACGGCTGTAGTGAGTCGCCGACGGGTTGTAGAACCGTCGCGTGTATTCCGCGAGCATGCGATGCGTGCTGAAGCGGGGCGCGATCGACCGGATGCACGTCTTCATCTTCCCGATCCACGCGCGGGGCAGGTGATCCGCCGATCGCGCGAAGAACAGCGGCACGATCTCGTTTTCCAGAACGTTGAACAGCGCCTGCGACTCGACGGTATCCTGGTACTCGGGGTTGTCGTAACTCTCACCGGCGCCGATCTCCCAGCCGTTGCCCGGCGTATAGCCTTCACACCACCACCCGTCCAGGGTGCTCAGGTTCAACACACCGTTGACCGCCGCCTTCATGCCGCTGGTTCCGCTGGCCTCCATGGGCCTTCGCGGGTTGTTCAGCCAGACGTCCACGCCCCGCACCATGACGCGCGCCACGTCGATGTCGTAATCTTCGAGAAAGACCACCCGCCGGCGCACCGTTTCCTGGGAGGCGAAGTGAACGAGACGCCGGATGATCTCCTTGCCGCCGTCGTCCTTCGGATGCGCCTTGCCGGCAAAGACGATCTGGACCGGCCGCTCCGGATTCGTCAGCAGGCGGCTCAGCCGTTCCGTGTCACGGAGCAATAGGTCGCCCCGCTTGTACGCCACGAACCGCCGCGCAAATCCGATCGTCAGCGCCTGGGGGTCCAGCGCCTCCTCCGCCTGCTTCAGTTCCCCCTGGCACGTCCCGCGACGCTGCATCTGCGACATCAGGCGCTTGCGGGCGAAAACGATCAACTGATCCTTGCACCGCTCGTGCGCGCTCCACAGTTCCTCGTCGGGAATCTGATCCACCTGGTCCCACACGGATCGGTCAAACGTGGTTCGCGACCAAGAAGGTCCAAGATATCGTTGGTACAATGACGCTACTTCACCGGACAGCCACGTTTTCAAGTGGATGCCGTTTGTGATCGAGGTGATCGGGACTTCCCTCGTGGGCAGTCCGGGCCAGAGGGAGCCCCAGACTTCGCGCGAGGTCTGGCCGTGCAGTTTGCTGACGCCGTTGAGGTATCCGCTGAGCCGGATCGCCAGCACAGGCATCTTGAATGACTCATTCTCGTCGTCGGACAGCATCCGGCCCAGGGACAGGAACTGGCGCCGATTGATCCCCAGGTGCGGGAAGTAGCCGGCGAAATACTTGTCCATCAGCTCGACGCTGAATTCATCGAGGCCGGCCTTGACGAGGGTGTGCGTGGTGAACACGTTGCCCGGCCGGGTGGCCTCGACGGCCTCATCGAAGGTCATGCTCGTCGTGCTTCGCAACTGCCGGATTCGCTCCAGCGCCATGAACGCGGCGTGTCCCTCATTCATGTGACACACTGTGGGCGAGATGCCCAGGGCCGCCAGGGCCTTAAGGCCGCCGATGCCCAGCAGAATCTCCTGGCGGATTCGCAGCTCGCGGTCCCCGCCGTAGAGGCTGCTTGTGATCATGCGATCGGCCGGCGAATTGGCCGCGATGTTCGTGTCGAGAAGATAGAGCTTCACCCGCCCAACGGAAACCGACCAGATCTGGGCCTGGACGCAGCGACCCGGGTAGTCCACGCTGATCGTCAGCGGCCGGCCGCTGGTCTTGCAGGCCAGCTCCATGGGCATGTCATGCACGTCGTTCTCCGGGTAGGTCTCCTCCTGCCAGCCATCGACGCTCAGCTTCTGGCGGAAGTAGCCCTTCTGGTACATCAAGCCGATGGCCACGATCGGGATGCCGAGGTCCGAAGCGCTCTTGAGATGATCGCCCGCCAGGATTCCCAGACCGCCGGCGTAAATCGGCAGGCATTCGTGGATTCCAAACTCCGCGCTGAAATAGGCGATGACAGTGTCACGATTATCGGAGCAGACCTTCTCAAACCAGGTGGGCGCCTCCAGATACTCCTTCATGCCCTCCGTCGTCTGCTTCAGTTCGTTGAGAAAGCCCTCGTCCTTGGACAGGGCTTCGAGCCGCTCCTGCGATACGCCTCCCAGCAGCTTGACGGGATTATGAGCGCATCCGGCCCACAACGCGGGGTCGATCCGCTTGAATAGATCAGTAATTTGAGGATTCCAGGACCAAAACAGATTCTTGGCAAGAACGTCCAGCTCCTCCAGTGGCTCCGGTAGTGCCGGCAGGACGGTGAAACTACGCACACTCGGCATTTGGACTCCTTATCATGCAAGACCCTCACATGGCGACGCCGCAGGGATCGGCAGCCAGTCCGTGAGTTTCATCGGCAATTCCATCGGCCCGCTTAACCCCCAAGAAACCAGGATTTGCAGACCGCGCCGGGCACGCCTGTCCGGCCGGCAGCGGGTGCACCGGCCCAGACCGCGGAAATGAAAAAGGCCTGTGCGTCTAGGCAGACAGGCCTTTTGTCAAAATGCCAGCTCACCTCCACCTGTGCCGTAGGAAGGCCATTGAAGGGAACCCATCACTTTCAGGTGGGTGATCGTTGCTCGCGTCCGAAAGTCCTATCAAGTAGGCATTTCCGGTCCGACAAGACCTGATCTCCCGAAGAACGGGTATCGGTTCCTTCAACTGTACGCCTTCGATACGCACACCGCAGGGGTCAGCCTGCAAATCATATATATCACATCCCTGACGCAGGGTCAAGGAAATAAGGCCCGTTCCAAGACGGGAAGGAGCACTACACGCCCGGCTCCTGCCGTTTTTATCGGCACATGGCGGATCGTATCTACAGGCAAATGTGAGACTGCATCTAAATCCAGCAATAAGCAGCACTTGCGCAAAGCCAGATGTGCCATGCCCTCGGAGATGCCCATTTCGAGAATCACTGCGAGCTACAGGGTCCGCAGCTTGGCCCCGACGGCCTGGTCGAGGCTCTCCAGAATGGCTGCCTGGTAGCCGTCCACGGTCTCATGAGTGAGCGTGCCGTCCTCATCGCGGAAACGCAGCGACAGCGTCATGCTCTTTTGGCCCGGCGTGATGCCTTTGCCGCGGTAAATGTCGACGAACCGAACTTCCTCAAGCTCGGCCGGCGCACTGCGCTGCACCGAGGCGACGATGTCCGCCCAACGGGTCTCCTCGGCCACCACAATTGACAGGTCTCGCTCAATGGCCGGGAACCGAGGAATCGGCTGAATCTTGATCGGCCCCGCCTTCAGAGCCATCAACTCGTCAAAGTCCACCTCAGCCCCGCACGGCGTCAGGTCTTTAAGATCGAGTCTCTGCCGAATCGCATCGGAGAAGATGCCTGCCTGCCCGATCTCCCGGCCATTCACCAGGATGCGGGCTCCCACTTCCGCCCATGCCACGTCAGCAGGCACGAACTCGACCCGCGCATTCCGGTTGAGACTTGCGACCAGGCCCTCAATCGCGCCGCGCAGCACTCGGAAGCCCTGATCCACGACGAGTCCGAGTTTCGCCCTCTCCTGCGGCAGGGTGTCTCTGACGCCGGTCGGAATGAACGTGTCGGCGATCTCATAGACCTTGCAGGGCAGGTTCTTTGCGTTCACGTTGGTCCTCAGCACCTCGGCCAGCGAGCTCAGGATCGTGCGGCGAAGAAGACTGGCGCCTCTGCGACCCACTTCCCTCACGGCCAGATACGTCCCCGGCGCGACCGGATCGAACAACTCGGCGATACCCTCATCCACGAAATCGACATTGATCGTCTCATAGAAGCCGCACCCGTTCAGGAACGCGCCGATCAGCTTGGCCATCGTATGCCGCGGATCGGCAGGCATCGCCTCGATCTGTATCTTTCGTCGGGTGGGGACTTTGTCGTAACCGTACACGCGGGCCACTTCCTCGATCAGATCCACCTCGCGATCGACATCGCTACGCCACGATGGGACCGTGCAGATGATAGACCCGTCTTGCTGCCGAGGCTCGAAGCAAAGGGCGGCGAGAATCTTCAACACTCGCTCGGTCGGAACTTCGATCCCGAGCAGCTTGCTCAGACGCGACAGTCTCATCGTGATCTGCAGCGGCTTCGGTCTCATGGGATAAGCGTCCACGACCCCTTTGGCCACCCGGCCGCCGGCCAATTGCACGATCAATTGCGTCGTCCGTCTTGACGCCCAATCGATCTTCTCGATATCCACGATCCGCTCGAACCGGAAGGAGGCCTCCGACGGAAGCGCCAGCCGGCGGGAGGTCCTGCGAATACACAGCGGATCGAAGTACGCATCCTCCAGGAGGATCGTCGTCGTCGCATCACTCACCTCGGTAGCCAAGCCGCCCATGATGCCGGCTACCGCGACCGGCCGCCGGGCATCGGCCATGACCAGCATCTCAGGCGACAATAGGCATTGTGTGCCGTCGATGCTGGTGATCTGCTCGCCACTGCCGGCGGTCCGCACGATGATTTTGCGTCCTTCGATCGTGGCATAATCGAACGCGTGCGGGGGCTGCCCGGTTTCCATCATCGCGTAGTTTGTGGCGTCCACAACATTGTTGACGCCTCGCATGCCCACGGCCTCCAGCCGTTTCTGCATCCAGTCGGGCGAGGGGCCGATCTTGACGCCTTCGATAACCCGGGCCGTGTACCGCCCGCAAAGCTTCGGCTCGCGAATCTCCACCTGGATGAAGTCGGAGGCCGGCTTGTCCATCTCCGGGAAATCGACCTGCGGCAGCCGCAACGGCTTGCCCGTTACGGCCGCCAACTCCCGTGCGACGCCGATGTGACCCAGGCAATCCCCACGATTGCTCGTCACTTCCACGTCGATCACTGCGTCGTCGCCCTGGTGCTCGATCCCTTCGCAGGGCAGACCCACGTTGCTCAGAATCTCCGCGATCTGCTCGGCATTGAGGCCCGTCTGCACATAATCATTCAACCAGCTTAGAAGGATTCTCATGTCATCCGTCCTTACAGAAACCTACCAGAGGGCAATAGACTACCGGGGCCGACAATGAATGTCAACGACGGATCGACGCACCCGCCCGCTGCGAGACCGCTATTCAATGACCCCGCCCGCATATCCGATGGGCCGCCAGGCATCGCCCTGCTTTTTGAAGAGATAGGCCCCCCCGCCATAGTTCAGGTGGAGAAAGAATGATGCATATTGCGCCAGCGTTGCTCGCTCAATATCCCCGTCTGCAAAGGGCTGATTTCGCCCCGCGCGAATCCCGCCGCTTGTCGTCATCGGTTTGCCCGGCGAAGCGCGGATCAGCTTTATGGCCCGGTCCGACGCGGTGAATTCCACCTGCTGCCACCGATTGGCCGCGGCCACAGCCCCCTGTAACGATTTCAGACCCTGATGGTTAGGAAAAGACGGATCGTCCGCCAGAATCTTTTGATCGAAGAACGCCCATAGAAACATATCTCGAAGAGGCACCAGGTCTGATTCACTCAGCACCTTTTCAGATTCGCGTGAATCCTGGCGACAGATCGCAATGAGGGTGCCCATTTCGCGCTTCGCAGCTTCTCTGACGCCCGCATTTGGGTCGTGAGCTTGCCGCTCCATGAATTGGAGATATGTCGGATCTCGTTGTTGAGCCATCGCGTGAAGAACGAGTTCCTTTGTCCGAAGGCCGCCGCGGCCGTATAGTGACCTCAGACGCTTCGTCGTGTCCGGAGCCCCGATGACCCGCAGCGCCTCGCCGATGTCATGGGCAAAATAATGGTACGCGATTTGCGTGCTGGGGTGCATGAGATGATCCGCCAAGCGATCTGCGCCCGAACGGTCACCCAGCTTACTCAGCACACGCGCCGCTCCCAACTGGTCCCAGGGGTCGTCCGAGTCGAGCAGCGGCCGCAACAGGGGTATTGCATTCGGGTCCGGCCAGAGTTCCATGAGCCCGAGAATATCGTAGCGAGGTCCGCCGTCGAATCGCGCACCCTGCGAGGCCGGGGGCATGACCGCCGTGAGATGCTGGGCGAGCTTCTCTCCACCCGTTGCCTCGATCGCAGAGCGTATAATGTGCCGCCGGTTGCGGTCTCCTTGCTTGACTAGCGATTCCAACAGTCGAGGCGCGGCCCGATCCGCACCTTCAACATGGGTGAGCATCTCCGCCGCTCGACCGCTGCCCTTCTCAACAACCAGGTACATCAGAGGCTCGATTGCCCAGGCGCGCCCTCCCTCGCCGATGGCCCACGCAACCTGGTCCTTCCAGCCCGTGTTACCGGCGGTTTCTGCCTTCACGGCCTTTAGAAACAGCGGTCCCAGGCGGTCGTCGTCGATGCGTGCGACGCATGAGGCCAGTCCGGCAAGGGCTTCAGGCGCCGCCTGCTGGCAGCAACTGACAAGGCTTTCGGCCGCCCCGGTGTGTCCCTGAGCAGCCATCATGCCTAACTGGCCCAGAGCCGCTCCGCGCAGGCCCTCATCGGAGGACGAAGCAGCCAGACACAGAACCGGATACACATCCGGATGGTCCCTGTATTTGCCAAGCTCATCGAGCAGCTCTGGCCTCAGGGCCGTTGTGCTCTTACCGACGAGTAAGCCAACGGCGCGATCCCTCAGGGCCGCATCCGAATCATCTCTGTGATCGGCCCACCACTTTTCCCACGCTTTCCGACGCTCGTCCGGCGACGCTGCTCCGGCAGTTATCGATGCGGCTTCTTCCCGCGTTACGTGCCCAAGGGAGGCCAATCGATACTCCGCCATGGCGCGGATCTGTGCCAAAGGATGCGAGACCGCTCGAAGCAACACGTCCAGATGCGCTCTGCCCAGGATGTAGATGAGTTGAGCTGACTCGTTCTCTATGTCGGCAGCCTCCGTTTTCAGCAGCGCATCGGTTACCTCGACAGATGGCATGGTACCCGCGCCCCGGAATGCCCAAATGCCACGTCTCTTTATCGAGAGATCCGGATCCAACAACCACGCGGAGAAGTCTGCTCGTGCACGATCTGGATCCCGCCGCCAGAGTGCGTCAGCGAACACGTTCTCAGGATGAGCGGCACTGAATGTCAGCGTCATCTGGAGAAGCTCATCATACGTTGGCACGTAATCGAGGCTCTCTGCACGAACGACCCAGTGCCACCATTGGTCATCATCTCGCAGCGTATCGTACGTCGTCTCGATCTCGTACCGGTCCGCCCCCTGTGCCTCTCGCCGCCTCAACTCTTCGACCTTCTGCTGAGTCTTGAGCCCCGCGCGCAACTGCCCCAGGAGAATTTCATGAGCGCGATGGGGCTCCAACTGAGGCAGGACACGGTCTTGAAACAAACGTTTTGCTTCAACGCTGAGTTCGGGAAACACCCGCTTGAACGCCGATAGTGCGGCCGGGGCATTTGCCTTTGCCAATGCAAGGGCGGCCTCCTGGCGATCGTATCGAGCCCCCGAATCCAGTTTGCGAGCAAGGTCTTGAAGCCTCTGCTCACCATCGTCGGCCGCCCCTGTCGAATGGATCGATAGAACGGCAATCAGGCCAAGGCAAATCACCGTCTGCATGGTGCAACTCCCGTCAATTGCACGTCTTTTGACCGTGGGCTCCACTTCGGCACTTCAATCAGCCGGCATGCGTGCTCGCCCCATGCGGCTGAGCCGATTCCTCAGTGCCTGCATAAGAGTCAGTATAACTGGTCGAGGCGATCTGCTCAAGCTCTTGGCGCATCATCCCAGGGCAATCGCATCTAAATTGAGCCTTTGTAGGCATGGTTTCGTATTCCTCTCAGAAGCAGGATACTTGTGCTAGAGAGGAATAGCTTTTTGATGAGGAAATCGATTTGGGATCGTTTTGCCGC